>Ga0190344_1000035_pt1 | contig 85102 bp, 66 predicted proteins | sample 48721323_MG_FD_161662 | JGI IMG/M metagenome (GOLD analysis project Ga0190344, IMG submission 161662) | Hydrothermal vent microbial mat bacterial communities from Southern Trench, Guaymas Basin, Mexico - 4872-13-2-3_MG | ecosystem: Environmental > Aquatic > Marine > Hydrothermal vents >... | reverse complement strand
CTTCCGTTTCAAGGGAGGCGCCGCCGACGCGGACCGACGCGTGCAACGGGTGGTCTTCGTAGGGGAGATTCTCGAGGACCATGGGTTTTCGGTGTCGATTCGCGAGGACGCCCTGGCGGCCCGCATCGAGCATGAAAAGCCGGAGGAAATGCGCAAGGCCCTGAAAATTCTCGGCTACCTGATCATCCACACCCGGCAGCTGGACATGGTGATGACCTGCTGCGACACCGTGGCCCGCTACCGACACAAGATCCAAGATCAAATCCGCCAACTCGTCGGCGAGGCGCCGCCGCCGGCGGCCTGACCGAAGGTGCGTTGCGATGACCCTGAAAAAACGATTTTACCTCACGCTCTTGGCATTGACGGGCTTCAGCCTCATCGGGGCGCTGGTGATGATCTGGTACACCTACCGGATGGAGGCCCTGCTCACCGAGGTGACCGAGAAGGAGCTGGCCGCCTACAAGACCGCCGGCGCCCTCGAGACAGCGTTGGTCCACCAGAAGGGATTTGTCACCTATTACCTGCTCGACGGCGACCCGACCTGGCTTCGGCAGCTCGGTCAGTACCGGCAGGTTTTCATCGACCGGCTCGCCGAGGCCAGGCGACTGGCGCAAAGTTCATCGCTGCACGAGATGATCGATCAAATCGAGAAAGAATATCAACGCTACGTGGCCTCCAAGGACCAGGTGATCAACTACTACCGCAGCGGCCAGCGCGAGGCCGGCGAGCGCCTGCACCGGCAGGTGCGCCGACACTTTTTTACCATCCTCGACTTGTGCGAGAACTACAAGCGCGAGCACACCGAAAAGATTGCCGTGGTCACCGCCGCCGCCGGCAAGGAGGCCTTCCGGCTGCGGATCATCGCCGCCGTGACGATTCTCCTCTGCCTCGGCTGCGCCGGAGTGCTGGCCTTCATCCTGGGCATCCAGGTCCTGCGCCCCCTGCAGCAGCTCAGCCGGGCCACCGGTCGGCACCCGGAGGCCGAAGCCCAGGAGCTGGATGTGGTGGCGGCCCTCAACCGCAGCGTGCGGGGGCTGATCTCGGATGTGGACCAGGCCCAGATCGAACTGGCCAAGAGCCGCGAGCACCTGCTCCAAAGCGAAAAGATGGCCATGGTGGGCAAGCTGGCCGCCGGCATGGCCCACAGCATCCGCAACCCGTTCACCTCGATCAAGATGCGCCTGTTTTCCCTCAACCGCACCCTGGACCTGACCCCGGCCCAGAAGGAAGACTTCGACGTCATCAGCCAGGAGATCCGGCACGTGGACACCATCGTGCAGAACTTTCTCGAGTTTTCCCGGCCGCCGAAGCTCAAGATGCAGCCCGTGAGCCCCTCGACGGTGGTGGATATGGCCTTGCAGCTGCTCGAGCACCGGCTCAAGGCGTACGAGGTGACCGTCACGGTGCACCGCCGGGCGCCCCTGCCGGAAATCAGCGCCGACCCTGAGCAGCTCAAGGAGGTGCTGGTCAACCTAATCGTCAACGCCTGCGAGGCCATTGGACGGGAAGGGCACATCGACCTCCACGAGCAGACGGCGGTGGTGCGGTCCCGGGGGCTGGTGGCGCAGTTGCGCGTGGTGGACAACGGCCCGGGCATCCCCGAGGGGCTGCGCGAAAAGATCCTCCAGCCGTTTTTTACCACCAAGGAGGAGGGCACGGGCCTGGGGCTCAGCATCGCGGTGCGCATCATTGCCGAACACGGCGGCTGGCTGGATGTGGCCTCCGGGCCGGGCGGGGGAGCCGCGTTCACCATTACCCTGCCGATCAAGGAGGACGAAAGTGACAACGATACTGATCATCGATGACGACGACCAATTGCGCAAGAGCTTCGAGAAGCTGTTGATCGAGGAAGGCTACCGGGTGCGCACCGCCGTTTCGGGCGAAGCCGGCTTGCAGGAGGTTCGTGCCGAGGTCCCGGACCTGGTGATTCTCGACATGCGCCTGCCCGGGATGGGGGGGCTGGAAACCTTCGGCGAGATCCACGCTCTGGAGCCGAAGCTGCCGGTGATCATCATGACGGCCTACGGCACCACGGAAACAGCCATCGAGGCCACCAAGTGCGGGGCCTTCGATTACGTGCTCAAGCCCTTCGATATTCCCCAAATGCTGGAGCTGATCGCCAAGGCCCTGGAAGCCGGCCGCTTCATGCGCTCTCCGGTGGAGGTGGACGCCGTGGCCGTCGGCGCCTCCCGGGAGGCCATTGTGGGACGCAGTCCGGCCATGCAGGCGGTTTACAAGGCCATCGGCCGGGTGTCGGCCACCAGTGCCACCGTGTTGATTCGCGGTGAATCGGGAACCGGCAAGGAGCTGGTGGCCCGGGCCATCTACCAGCACAGCGACCGGGCCGACAAGCCGTTTCTGGTGATCAACTGCGTGGCGATTCCCGAGACCCTGCTGGAAAGCGAATTGTTCGGCTACGAGAAAGGCGCCTTCACCGGCGCGGTGCACCGGCGTATCGGCAAGCTGGAGCAAGCCAACGGCGGCACGGTGTTTCTGGACGAGATCGGCGACATGCCCTTCGGCCTGCAGGCCAAGATTCTGCGCCTGCTCCAGGAACGAAGCCTCGAACGCCTCGGGGGACGCCAGACCATTCCGGTGGACGTGCGCATCATCGCCGCCACCAACCGTAACCTCGAGGCGGCCATGGCCGAGGGGCGCTTTCGTGAGGATCTCTACTACCGTCTCAAGGTGGTGACCATCTGGTTGCCGCCGTTGTCCCAGCGCCGGGACGACATCCCGGCCCTGGCCGAATACTTCCTGGCGCGCCACGCGGTCGAGGCCGGCATCGAAAACCCCGGCCTGAGTCCTGAAGCGGCCGGTCTGCTGCAAAACGCCCCTTGGCCGGGCAACGTGCGCGAATTGTCCAACACCCTTCAAAAGGCGTTGATTTTTAGCCGTGGGGCGCCCCTGGGCGTCGAGGACATCGTCCAGGCCGCCGAGGATGCCGCCGTCAGCGTGCAATCGCCCCAGCAGCAGGCGTCGATCCTGCGGGAGTGGGCGTTGCGGATGCTCACCAGCGGCACGGACGAGAACCGCTTCGAGCGCTGCATGGACGCGGTGGCCAGCGTCCTGGTGCGCGAGGCCATCAGTCTTTGCGGCGGCAACCGATCCAAGGCGGCCAAGCTCCTCGGCATCTCCCGGCCCACCCTGCACGCCAAGATCGACAAGTACGGACTGCGGATCGAAACCGCTGTAAAGGAAGGCTGATCGTTTACAGCCTGTCAATCCAACCGACACATTCCCGTTTCCACCGTTGCCTCACCATTTCTTGTTTCCTTTATTATCAAGCCTTTTTAGCGCTTCCTGGCCGCAATTCGGTGGCATGGGGTTTGCTTAAATAAACGGCAGGGGCGTTTGAGTTCCAACATCGCAGCCGAGGGAGGTTTTCATGGCGCTTTACCAACGGATCATGGTGGCAGTCGATTTTTCTTCTTACAGTCAAGCCGCGGTGAACCATGGCGTTGTGCTGGCTCGGCGCCTGGGGGCGGCATTGATTTTGGTCAACGTGATCAACCAGCGGGATGTCTGCACCATCGAGCGGGTGCTCTCCAACCAGAGCGAGTTTTCCCTGGACGACTACATCGCCCGCCAGAACGAGGAGCGCACCCGCAGCATGCAAGCACTGCTGGAAAAGGCCGGCGGGAGTGATCTGCCCGTGGAGATGATTGTCGTCGTGGGCGTGCCCCACGTGGGGCTGCTCGAGCAAATCGAGGAAAAGCGCGCCGATCTGCTGATCATGAGCACCAAGGGGCGCGGCAATCTTGCCGACGCCGTCCTCGGTTCCTGCGCTCAGAAGATGTACCGGCGCTGCCCCATTCCGCTGCTGAGCCTGAGGCCGGAGAAGAGAAGCTAGGCGTTTCCACCCCCGCACCGAAAGGGGAAGCCATGTTGGTGAAAAGCTGGATGCATCCGAAGGTTGAGACCATCGAAGCCGAAGATCCGATGGAAAAGGCCATCAAGCTGATGAAGCAAAACGAGGGACGCCTGCTGCCGGTGATGCGCCAGGGACGCCTGGTGGGGGTCGTCACCGACCGCGACCTGAAAAGGGCGTCGGCCTCCGAGGCCACCAGCCTGGAGGTCCATGAGCTGTTCTACCTGTTGTCGAAGATCAAGGTAGCCAGCATCATGAGCTCGCCGGCCATCAGTGTCCCCCCGGACTTCACGGTGGAAGAGACCGCGGCGGTGCTGCTGCGCCACCGAATCTCCGGGGTGCCGGTGGTGGACGAGGGGCGCATCGTCGGTGTTATCACCCAGGCGGAAGTCAACCGCCTGCTGGTCACCTTGACCGGGCTGGACAACCAACACCAGGGTCTCCAGGTGGCGTTCCTGGCGCCCGATCAGCCCGGCTCCATCAAGCGGCTCACCGACGAGATCCGGTCTTTTAACGGACGCCTGCTGAGCATTTTGTCTTCCTACGACCGCGTTCCGGAAGGTTTTCGCAAGGTTTATATCCGCGCCTACAACCTAGATCGTGAGCGGTTGCCCGATCTGCTGGCCAAACTGCGGACCAAGGCGAAGCTGTTGTACCTGGTAGACCACCGGCACAACCGGCGAAAAATTTTTGACCAAGGAGAGCACCCATGCCCAGAAACCAACGCCAACGCGTCCTGATGGCCCTGGATGGTTCGTCCCGCAGCCTGGAGGCGGTTCGCCACGTTGCCCGGTTCTGCCCCTTCCAGCACATGGACATCGTGTTGTTTCACGTCTTTTCCAGCGTGCCCGAGTGTTACTACGACCTGGAAAAGGAGCCCAAGGCGGTCAAGGCTGTCACCGCGGTGCGCGCCTGGGAGGCCGAGCAGCGCAAGCAGATCAAGACCTTCATGGAGAAGGCCAAGGAAATCTTTGTGAGTCACGGGCTCGACGAGGAGCACGTGCATATCGTGATCCGAAAACGACAAATCGGAATCGCCCGGGACATCGTGCGCGAGGCTGGAAACGGTTATGACGCGGTGATCATCCGGCGCCGCGGCTTTGGCGCGGTGCGCGCCGTGGTCATGGGGTCCGTGGCCGCCAAGCTCGTGGAGAAGCTCGACTTCATCCCGGTTTGCATCGTCGGGCGGAAACCTTGCAACAACCGGGTCCTGATCAGCATGGACGGATCGCCCTGCGCCATGCGGGCCCTGGAGTTCGTGGCCCGGCGGCTCGGCTGCGGCGACTTCCATGTCAAACTGCTCCACGTGATCCGGCTGGGGCGCAGCCAGATGATGTTCGGCCTGGCCCCGGAAGATGAAGCCGAATGGCTCGCCAACGCCGAGGCGCGAATAGAAAAAGTTTTTGCCGAGGGACGCCGGATTCTGGAATCCGAGGGAATCGATTCGTCGCGGATCACCACCCAGGTGATCCGGGGGGCGGAGAGCCGGGCGGCGGCCATTGCCGAGGAGGCCAAGAATGGTGATTACGCCACCATCGTCCTCGGCCGGCGGGGCCAGTCGAAAGTCGGAGACTTTTTCATGGGGCGGGTGGCCAACAAGCTGATCTACGCCGCCAGGCAGCACAGCATCTGGATCGTGAACTGAGCAGGAAGAAGCCATGAAGAACGAGCCGATGACGTCAAACAGCCCTGACTCGACCCCCGCTGCTCAGGTCGAGTCGATGCAAGTGGGCGGTGTCGCGCTGCGGATCCGCCCCATCGAACCCCAGGACGACCGGCGCCTGGTGGAATTTTTCAACAACCTTTCGCCCCGCAGCATCTACATGCGCTTTTTCGCCCCGATGAAGCAGTTGTCGGCGGCCATGGTGGAGCGCTTGACCCGGGTGGATCCCCAGCGGCACATTGCCCTGGTGGCGCTGAGCCGCGACGATCCCGGCCATCCGATGTTGGGCGTCGCCCGGGTGATCGCCCAGGACGACCTCCGCCATGGCGAGTTTTCCATCGTGGTGGCCGACGCCTGGCAGGGACGGGGGATCGGCGCGGCACTGCTCCAGCGCTGCATCGACCTGGCGGCCAGGCGGGGAATCCAAAAAATATGGGGGCTCGTACTGGTTGAAAATACCCAAATGCTGGCCCTGGGCCGGAAGTTGGGGTTTACCATTCAACGCTCCGGAGGCGCCGAATACGAGTTGACCATCGATGTCACCGCTGCAGCGCCGGAGACCGAAAGGATGGTCCAACGTGTCCCGACCTTATAAAATCCTGGTGGCGGATCGCAATCCCCACGTGCGGCGGTTCTTGTCCCGGGAGTTGAGCGCCGCAGGGTTCCAGGTTGAGGCGGCCGCCAGCGCCAAGCGTTTAATGGAAGCTCTGGGCGATGAGGCCGGCCCGGATCTGCTGGTGGTGGACCCGGATCTGCCGGATGCCGAGAGCCCGGCGTTGCTCGCGCAGATCCGCGAGCGGTGGCCGGCCGTGCCGGTGGTGATTCACACGTTTTTTTGCGAGTTGACGGAACAGCCCCAGAATTTGGCCTGGACCGCCGCCTGCGTGGAAAAAAACGCCAACAGCAGCGACATGCTCATCCGGGAGGTTCGCCGGCTTCTCAAGACGCCTGTTTCGAGTTCTCCGACGTGATCAGAAAGAAAACTTTGGCGAGGGCGCTTCAGGGGATGTCGTCTTCCCGGCGACCGCACTCGGTGCAGCGGCCGTCGGGCCCGATGATGCCGATGCAGCTTTCGTCGGGACAAAGCCGGCGCGACTGCCAATCGTCGTTTTCGACGGGTTCTGGCAGCTCCCCCGTCTCCTCGGCTTCGGCGGCAGAGGGCGCCGGCGAGGGTTCGGGCCGTTGATCCACCGCGGGATGCGCGCTGGCATCAGGGGGTTCCTGGTCGCTGACGGAATCCGCCAGGCGGCCGCACTCGGTGCAGCGGCCATCGAGGCCGATGATGCCGATACAGCTTTCGTCTGGGCACAAACGCCGCTTTTCCCAGTCCAGCGAATTGTCGTCCGTCGTTTTCTCAACGTCCCCCATCACGCTTCCTTCCCCCTCTTTCCTGCTGCGCCATCCAGGCGTGGTTGCGGGCTGCCGCCGGTATCGCGGGGCCCTGTCACGGTTTTGGCCTTTCCTATAGCCAAGCCTGGATCTCCTGTCAAAGGCGACCTCGGTTAAATTTGGGTGGAATCCCGATGGTTATCAGGGTTATGATGCATTCTGCGGCCAACCCGCATCTGGGGGGCGGAGCGGTGCCCCCGGCCAGGTCTGACCCGATGAGCGACTACTACCAGCGTTTCGCGCGCCCTTACAATCAGCGCACCTTTGCCGTTGATCCGGCCGCATTTCTACAACCGCTGCTGGACATCCTGCCGACCGGTAGCCGGATCCTGGATGTGGGTTGCGGCAGCGGACGGGACCTGCTGTGGTTGCGCCGGCGCGGGTTCGCCATGACCGGCTTTGAACGCTCCGAAACCCTGGCTGCCCTGGCGGAAGCCCAGAGCGGCTGTCCGGTGATCCGGGGCGATTTCCGGACCTTTGATTTTTCTCAATTCTCATTCGAAGGGTTGCTTTTGGTGGCCGCCCTGGTGCATGTGCCCCATGGCGAGCTGGCTGGAGTGCTCAGTGGTATCTTGAAGGCCCTGCGACCGGGGGGGATCGTGCTGCTCAGCCTGAAAAAAGGCGACGGGTTCGTTGACGCCGAGGGCCGGCGCTTTTACCGGTGGCCGCCGGCCCTTCTTGATCCGATCCTGGAGCGCCTTGGACTTGTCGCCTGGCGGGCGGCGGAACTTCCTTCGGCGATGGGGGCGGCCGACATCTGGTTGACCCGCTATCTGCGCAAAAGTGAACCATGACCTGTTGTTTCGGGGCCGAACGTCTGGTTGGCAGGGGCCAGCGGGCCGCTGCGGCCGGTGACCCGGCGGCGGCCGTGGCGTTCTATGATCGCGCCCTGGCAAGGTGCGCTGACCACGCGCCGGCGCACCTGTACCGGGCCTTGAGCCTCAGCGCGCTGCAGGACCACTGCGCCGCCGCTGCCAGCGTCCAACAGGCGGTGAAACGGGAGCCCCGGCGGCCGGCCTACCGCTTGTTGCAGGGAGTGGTGGCCTACGATGCCGGGGACCTGCCCGGGGCCATCGATGCCTTCCGGGCCGCCGTGCGCCTGTCGCCGGCCAACCGGCTGGCCGCTGCTTATGCCCGCCTGGCAGCGATTCGACGCGACCTGCCTCGGCCGGATCCCGGCCACCTGGCGGCCCTGGAAACGCTGATGGCCAGCACCAACCCCGCCTTCCAGGCACGCTGGCTGGTTTTGTGCGAATCCGCCCTGGCTGACGGCCAGCCGAAGGGACGGTCCCTGGCCGAGCAGATGATCGCTGCCACCTATCTGGGGGGGGCGGCCGAGGCACGGCAACCGCTGTGGGCAGCCCGGATTTCTCGGTGGTTTTCCGCCCTGGGAGGTTTTACCCCGGCGCGGCGGGCCGCTCTGGCCCTGGCGCGGCAGGCCGAGGCGCGCCTGGCGGCCGAAGACGTTGACGGGGCCTTGGAGTTGCTCGCCCTCGCCCTTCAACAGCGTCCCGGCGCCGAGGACCTGTTGGACTGCTACCTGGATCTTTGCCTCTACCAGGGCAGCTATGAACCGATTCTCCGGCAGGTGGGAACCGACGAGGAGATACAGCGCCTCGAAGGCCAGCCCGACGCCCAGGCTGCCGCCGGCGCCGATGCCCTGTTGCTGCTGGGCCTGGTGCGTTTCCACCAGAAAAGCGTCGATGCGGCCATGGCCTTGCTCGAAGCCGCCGCCGCCGCCGATCCCCGCGACTACCTGGCCCCGTATTTCCTCGGCGTCAGCTTCCTGCTCGCCGCCGACCTTCCGGCGGCACGGCAGTGGTTTCAAAAAGCCGTCTCCCAGATCAACCCGAGCATCGCCGCCCTGCGCCTGGCGGAATGGCGGCGCTGCTTGGGGGCTTCTGCGGACTGATGGGACCTCATGGACAGCCCGCGAGGTCCATTTTTGTCCCTGCCGTCCACTTTGTCCATTGCCCTCTAATACCGGTAATGCTCCGGCTTGAACGGCCCGGAAACCGGCACGCCGATGTACTCGGCCTGCGCCTCGTTGAGCCGGGTGAGCGAGCCGCCGAGTTTTTCGACGTGCAGCCGGGCCACTTCCTCGTCGAGTTCCTTGGGCAGCCGGTAGACATCGATGGGTCGCTTGTTTCGCCACAGGTCGAGCTGGGCCAGGACCTGGTTGGTGAACGAACTGCTCATCACGAAGCTCGGGTGCCCGGTGGCGCACCCCAGGTTCACCAGCCTTCCTTCGGCCAGCAGGTAGATGGAGTGGCCGTCCGGGAAGCTATAGCGGTCCACCTGGGGCTTGATGGGGGTCTTGGTCACCCCGTCCATGGCATTGAGGGCGTCCACCTGGATTTCATGGTCGAAATGGCCGATGTTGCACACGATGGCCTGGTCCTTCATCTGCGCCATGTGATCGGTGGTGATCACGTCCCGGTTGCCGGTGCAGGTGACGAAGATGTCGCCCATGGGCAGGGCCTGTTCCATGGTGACCACGTCAAAGCCGGCCATGAGCGCTTGCAGGGCGCAGATGGGGTCGATTTCGGTGACTAACACCTTGGCGCGATGGGCCGCCAGGGCCTCGGCGGACCCTTTGCCCACGTCGCCATAGCCGCAGACCACGGCGGTCTTGCCGGCGACCATCACGTCGGTGGCGCGCTTGATGCCGTCCACCAGCGATTCGCGGCAGCCGTAGATGTTGTCGAACTTGCTCTTGGTTACCGAGTCGTTGACGTTGATGGCCGGCGCCAGCAACTGGCCGCCGCGGGCCATCTGGTAGAGCCGGTTGACCCCGGTGGTGGTTTCTTCGGACACCCCGCGCCACTCGGCCACCACGTCGTGCCAAAAGTTCGGCGCGGTCTTCTGGGTTTGGCGCAGCACGTCGTTGACGATGCGCAGCTCCTTGTTGGCGGTGAAGGCCTCCAGGATCTGCGGATCCTCCTCGGCCTGGTAGCCGCGGTGGATGATCAACGTCGCGTCGCCGCCGTCGTCCACCACCAGGTGCGGCCCTCGGCCGTCGGGCCAGGTGAGGGCCTGCTGGGTGCACCACCAGTATTCTTCCAGGGTCTCCCCCTTCCAGGCGAACACCGGCACGCCGGCGGCGGCCATGGCGGCCGCGGCATGGTCCTGGGTGGAAAAGATATTGCAGGAGGCCCAGCGCACATCGGCGCCCAAGGCCCGGAGGGTTTCGATGAGCACGGCGGTTTGCACCGTCATGTGCAGGCTGCCGGCGATGCGGGCCCCGGCCAGCGGCTTGGCCTCGCCGTATTTTTCCCGGGTGGCCATCAGGCCCGGCATTTCTTTTTCGGCGATCTCGATTTCGCGTCGGCCCCAATCGGCCAGACCGATGTCCCTGATCCGGTAATCTTCCCGGGGGGATTCATTGGCAAGCGTGGCGGCTGTTCCGCTCATATCTGTTTTTTCCTTTCTGGTTTGTTGTTTGACGGTGTTGAAATTCAGCGGGTGAAACGATGCTGAAAACGACTGCGGCCGGAGGCCGCTGGGCTCAGGCTGCCCGGCGGGCCAGCTGTTCGGCGGCGCGGCGCAGTTGTTCGGCCTTGTCGGTTTTTTCCCAGGGGAAATCGTCGCGGCCGAAGTGGCCGTAGGCCGCCGAGCGCTGATAGGACCAGCCTTGGGGATGAAGCAGGCCCAGGGCGTCGCTGATGGCCGCCGGGCGAAAATCGAAATGGTCACCGTTTTCCAACAGCGCTTGGAGCAGGCTTTCGTCGTATTTGCCCGTGCCGTAGGTGTCCACGTTGATGCTCAGTGGGTGGGCCACACCGATGGCATAGGCCACCTGGATCTCGCACTTGTCCGCCAGTCCGGCGGCCACGAGATTTTTGGCCGCGTAGCGGGCGTAGTAGGCCGCGCTGCGATCCACCTTGGACGGGTCCTTGCCGCTGAACGCTCCGCCGCCGTGGCTGCCCACGCCGCCGTAGGTGTCCACGATGATCTTGCGGCCGGTGAGACCGGCATCGGCCCAGGGGCCGCCCAGGACAAAAGCCCCGGTGGGATTGATGTAGTACTGCGTGTCGTCGGTAAGCAGGCCGGTGGGGCCGAGCACCCGCTTGGCCTCGGCCACCAGGTCGTGGCGGATCTCTTCCAGGGGGACTTCATCGGTCTGGTGGCTGATGACCACGGTGGTGATTTCCTCGGGCCGGCCGTTGTCGTATCGCACGGACACCTGGCTCTTGGCGTCGGGCCGCAGATACGGGATCTGGCCGCTGACGCGCCGCTTTTCCAGCTCGCGCAGCAGGCGGTGGCTGTAGGCCACCGGGCAGGGCATCAGCTCCGGGGTCTCGTTGGTGGCATAGCCGAACATCATCCCCTGGTCGCCGGCCCCCTGCTCGTCGTAGAGCCCTTCGCCTTCGGTGACTCCCTGGCTGATGTCGGGAGACTGGGGGTGGATGCGGCTGACGTAGTCGAAGGACTCGTGCCAGAACTTCAACTCGTCGCTGTTGTAGCCGATATCCTTGACCACCTGCCGGGCGATGGCCTCGGTGTCGATGTCGTTCCAGCCGTCGCAGGTCACTTCGCCCACGTTGACCACCAGGTTATGGCCCACCATGGTTTCACAGGCCACCCGGCTTTTGGGGTCCCGCTTCAGGCAGGCATCCAGGATGGCGTCGGAGATCTGGTCACACATCTTGTCCGGGTGGCCCCGGCCGACGGATTCGGAGGTAAATACGTGATTTGCACTGATTTTGCTCATGATTCAATCTCCTTTGTCTCTCCTTCGATAAAACACCAGGTGCACACCGGCGTAGCGTCGAACGGATTAATTACCGAAAATAATCCTCGGCATATCAACCATATGCCTGCGGTTATTTTTTTCGCGGGCCTTGATCTTGAACAAAAATCCTCATTTCTGGATGAACACTACCGAGGAGCGCGCCGCGCCGGCTGCGGCTGAATTTCTTTCGGTCGAGAAGGAAAATCAGTTTTAATCGGCGGCGCCGTTCTTGCGGCCTACAATGACGTAGTAGTACAGCGGGTTGCCGGCCAGGGAGAGCCGGTGGCAGTAGCGGCGGGATTCGAGCAATTCGAAGCCGTCGTTGAGCAGTTTTTTCATCGTTTCGCTGAAGCCGGTGTCGTCGGCATCCGACAGGAAGCGGTCCTTGATGTTGAAGGCCACCCAGGCATCGTCGGGCAGCAGATTGTAGGCGTTGATGAAAGCCTGGGTGCTGATGTCGCCGAATCCCAGGGCCGCCACGGTGACCAGGGTATTGAAGTTCCACCGGGAGAGGTCGTTCAACGCCTCATCGGTGGGATTGGCGAGGTCCATGACGTAGTAGTCGGCATAGACCTCGGGGCGGTCGCGTTCAGCCGCCTCGCGGGCCTCAGCGATGATATCCAGCCCCACAACTGCCTCGCAGTCCAGCTGGCGGGTGAGCATCTCTCCCACCTGCCCGTTGCCGGCCCCCAGGTCCAGGACCCGGACGGGTTGCTTCTGCCAACCGCCCCTGGCCATTTGGTTTTTCAACGTTTCGCAAACCACCCGGGGCGACTGGCAGTTGAGCGACTTGTAAAAATTGTCGTAGAGGCCGGGAATCTCGTAAAATCGGCCGTAATCATGCAGCCGCACGATTTCCTCGCCGTCATCGGTCACGATCTTGATCCACTCCTCGTTTTGATCGAGATTTCGGCATTTCTCCGGGATGACGATTTCCACAGGGCATCCATCCATACGCACCTCCTTGAAGATTAAATTGCCGCTGAAGTGCCAACAGGATGTTCCTCCATAAAAGCAATAGTGGTGCCAGCCACGTTCAAGTCCCTGGAATAAGGACGAAAAAAGAATCGCTGGATCTGACGGAGCCGTCTTTCAATGGAAGATTGGAATGGATTGTGTCCAAAAACCATACATATTCATCAGGTGGGGCGCCAAGCCTGTGTAAAATGTGGAATCCCTACAATCAAAAATTTGATGCCAGACCAGGCGGGCGGCAGTTTCGGAGAGGCCACACAAAAAGTGTACGATTAATGGACTCATTGGCTCTTGAAATCGATTTCCGAGGGGGGTACAAATTGCAATCCACCCAGCCGGACAACATTCGGAGGGCTGGTTTTCCCGGCTACTGCGATCCGTGGAGTGACCCGGAACGTTTTTCTTAGATGTTACAGGGGGTTTTTATGCCAGCCACACCACCGCCAAATGCCGACGAAACCGCCGCGGCGCGCATCGTCTGCCTCGATCGGTCGACGAACCTGTTTCGCCAGACGGAAGAACTGTTCCGCAATGATAACAGGGTCACCGTGGTTTACGAGAAAAGCATGGAGAAGGTGCTGGAGGTTGCGGAAGACGATGTTTGCGACGTCCTGCTGGCCTCCAGCGCCATCGTGCGCGACGGGCGGTCAGCGTGGAAGGAATTCATCGAGGTGCTGGGCGCCAAGAGCCCCTGGACCCGAGTGATCTTCCTCATTTCGCCCCGGGAGCTGGCCCTGGCCTCAAAAGCGCTGAAGGCCGGCTCCTACCACTACGCCAAGCTGCCCGTGGGCGACGAGGAACTCAGGCTACTCATTGAGGCCGCCTTGGACTGCCGGTCACGGGTCGATTCCCAAGTCCGGTTCGGACCGTCGCCCCGGGCGACGCGCTTCGAGGAGATGGTCGGGGTCTCGGCCGGCATGAAAAGCGTCTACCATATGATTCGCCAGGCGGCGGCCACAGATATTTTGGTGTTGCTCAGCGGTGAGACCGGCACGGGCAAGGACCTGGCCGCTCGGGCCATCCATCAGCTCAGCGACCGCCGCGATCAGCCCTTTCTTCCCGTTCACCTGGGTGCCTTGCCCAAAGAGCTGGTGCCGGGCGAGCTGTTTGGCCACGTCAAGGGGGCCTTTACCGGGGCCACCAAGGCGCGGGCCGGATCCCTGGAGCTGGCCGACGGCGGCACGGTGTTTCTCGACGAGATTTCCACCATCGACGATCGGGTCCAGATCAGCCTGCTGCGGCTGCTGGAAAACAAAACCTTTTGCCGCATCGGCGGCCGCCGCGCCATCAAGGCCGATGTGCGCATCATCGCCGCCACCAACGAAGACCTTTATGAAGCGGTGGAGGCCGGTCGTTTCCGGGAGGACCTCTACTACCGCCTGGAGGTCTTCCGCATCCACATGCCGCCTTTGCGCGAACGGATTGGCGATATTCCCCTGCTGGTCCAGGACTTCTTGACGCGCTACAACAAAATCTACGACAAGCGGATCAACGGCTTGGCCCCCGAGGCCATGGCCATGCTGGAAGCCTACGATTGGCCCGGCAACGTGAGGGAGCTGAAGAACGTCATCCACCGTGCCGTGGTGGTCTGCATGGGGGGCATCGTCACCCCCGAACACCTCTCGGCGCGCATCAAACCGGGCAGGGGAACCAAGGGGCGGGTCGTCTTACCGGTGGGCACCTCCTTTGAAGAAGCAGAACTGGAGTTGCTGCGCAAGACCCTTCAGGCCACCGGCAACAACCGGCGCCACGCAGCGGCGCTGCTGGGCGTCAGTCGCAGCACCCTCTACAACAAGATCAAGAAGTACCGGTTGTAAGCCGGCGATTCCACGCTTCCCCTGGCCGCACCATGCAACGGTTTCAATCTCCTGAAGGGCAGATCAGAGGAAGTGGCGGGCGCCGACCAGGCGGCGGCGATAGTAGCCGCCGTCAATGGAGTCGATGCGGATTCGCTTGCCCCGTCCCGGGGCGTGGATGAAGCGTCCGTCGCCGATGTACAGGCCCACGTGGGACACGCTGCGCCTGGCGGCGGTCCTGAAAAACACGAGGTCTGCCGGCCGGAGATCGTCGATGGCGATCGGCGCGCCGGCGGCGAACTGGGTGCGGGAGGTGCGCGGCAGCAGGTAGCCGTTGAGCCGGTAGGCGGTCATGGTCAGCCCGCTGCAGTCGAAGCCGTCGTCGACGGAGGCCCCGCCCCAACGGTAGGGAAGGCCGAGAAAGCTTTTGGCGGTGCGTACAATCTGGGCGCGCACGAAGGCGTCCCCGCGGAGCTGGCGCTGGCCCGCGGCCAACTGTTCCGGCACCACGATGTAAAAAACTTCCAGCACGCAGGCGCGCTGCAGGGCCAGGGCGCGCTGCCGGGCCTTTTCGCGGGAGGCGAAATTGCCGAAACGGACCTTGAACAGCCCGTCGTCGTCCCTGAAAAATGTGGCCTCCAGCCCTTTGGCCTGCAATGTTTCGGTAAGCCTCACGGCGTTGTCCAGGTTGGCAAAGGCTCCGGCCTGGATGGCGATGCCCACCGTGGCCAGCCTCGGCGGCGCCGGGGGAATCGTCGGCGCTGGGGGCCGTCCCGCACAGGCGGCCAGCAGCAGCAATAGGGGGACCAACGGAAAGATGCGCCGATCGGCGCGCTTGCCAGCCGGGCCCATGGATGTTGGGCGGCGTCGTTTCATGGTGGAGATGGATGACTGCCCGACCGCCGGCCGACGCCGTCGATCTGCGCCAGGTGCTGGTGGAGCCGCCGGGCCCGCAGGCAGAAGGTTTCCAGTTTGGCTTCGATCAGCTGGGGAAACGGCGAGCCGTCGCTTTCGATGGCCAGAAACGGCAGATCGTCGATGTCGGCCAACGCCGCCCGGCAGCGGGGATTGCCGCCGGCCGCCAGCTTTCCCTCGCGGGTCATCGCCTCGGTGAGCAGGGCCTCGGAAATGCGGTTGGGCATACACCCGAAGGGGCCGATGGCGATTACGCCGCACACCTGGTCGACAATTTCGCCGATGGCGCTGCCCACGGTGAGCCCCGCCTCTCCGGTGAGCCGGGCGGAGATGTAGGGTGCGGCCAGGGACAGGGTCCGACCGATGTCCACCGGTTCCGCCGGCGGATGACCGTTGCCGGCAATGGCCTGCTGGATCCGCCTCTCATCGCGCTGCATGATGTGGTTGCGCAGGCGCAGGCGCAGTTTTTGCCAGAAGTTCAGGTCGGCGCTGTCGAGTTCGTGCTCCACCAGGTAGTTGGTGTAGTGGATCCATTCGCTCACCGGGGCGCAGATGGTGGCAAACCCCAAGTCCGCGAGGCGCTCGGTGAGGTAGCGGCGCGAGAGACCGTCGCGGCGGACGAAGATTTCCCCGGTCAGGCCCACCACCGGCACTTCGGCGGGCGGCCGGCGCATGGGGATGGCATCCAGCGCAGCACCGGTCTGTTTCAGGACGGCTTCCAGGCCGGCTCGATCGCTTTTTTCAAGCGCTTCCAGGAGCCGATGCCAACATTCCTCGAACACCTCCAGGCCGGCATCCCGGTCCACGGCGTCGGCCAGAATCCGGCTGCGCCGGTTTTCCATTTCATCCGAGACGACGACCGCCCACCAGGTCCTGCCGGCAAAGTTGCGCGGCATTCCGGCATAGGCGTCGTCGGAGGTGAGGGAGAGAATCGCCACGTCCGGCAGCCGGAGGCGCTCGATCAAATCCTGCATGAAGACGCGGTACTGTCCGAAACGGCAGGGACCGCTGCCCGTGGGCATGAAATAGACCACGCTTTCATCCGGGCGGCGATCGTTCTGCAGGTAGTGCAGCAGGGTGCCGGTGGTCAAAATCAACGGCAGGCACTCCTTGCAGCTCGTGTTGCCGCGCCCGAGCTTGAGCACGGCCTCGTCGGCCGGGGCATGGGGCCGGGCGTGGAACCCGAAGCCGCGGAAAACCGCCGCAACCGCCTCGGTGCCCAGGCGCCCCATGCTGGGAAAGAGCAGGGTGACCCGGGGATCGGTGGCGTCGATGAGGCTGCCGTCACTGCGTACCACCGCCATGTGTCCCGATTTTTCCATGATGCGCGCCGGCTGGAAGCGCCGGCCGGCGGCAGCCGGGCCCCGGCCCTTATCGGCCAGTTGGCGGTGCGCGGCCACAATGTCCAGAAAGGCCTCGATGCGGGTGTCGATGCCGGCGTCGGCCGTGTGGCTGTCCAGTTCGAGGGTCAGCGACGGCTTGGTGCCCATGATGGACCGGAAGTAGCCCACGATGAACGAGTCGGGGCCGCAGGAAAAATTGGTGATGAAGGTGCCGTAGAGGCGCGGGTGGGCCGCTACCAGGCGCGCGGCCCGGAGAATCTGTTCGCCCATGCCCCAGTACATGTGCGGCTTGCCTTCCTGCTCGGCCAGGGGCAGGGCGTCGAAGGGCAGCACCGCCACGCCGCGGCTGGCCAGCTTGGCGGGAATGCCCATGTGGGCTTCCGGGGCGAAGGCGTTGTAGGGCCGGCCGAAAAGGATCACGGCCGGCCGGTCGGGTTCTTCTTCCAGGGCGGCGAGAAACTCGCGGCCCATGACCTTGACGGCCGCCAGGCAATCCTGCTGCCGCTCGATGGCGGCCTCCAGGGCCCGTCGGGCTTCGCGCCGGTCGATGCCCATCTCAACGGCCATCTGCACCAGCGGCTCCCTGGCTTCCTGGAAACCGCGGGCCATCTCCAGGCAGGGGGCCAGCACCCGCACCGACCGGTTGAGCTCCGGGCGGAAAGCCGAGCGCAGGTAGAAGCTCTCCCCCTGGCTCAGGGGGCAAAGCTGGGAGTTGTTGTTTGCGTCGATGGCCGGCACCGACTTGAGGTGGGGCAGGAAGATGAAGTCCAGGTCGGCGGTGTCGCTGATCAGCCCGTGAAAATAGCCGTGGGCCAGTTCCGCCGGGTAGCAGAAGGGGGCGTTGCGGCGGTCGATGCCCTCGACGGAAAGCCGCTGGGCCAGCACCGTTTCGAACCCCAGCTGGTGGAAGAAATGGGCGTAGAGCGGGTAGAGGCTGTGGATGAAAAAGCTGCGGTTGATGCCCACCCGGCCTCGCCACGGGCGCTCCGATGCCCCCGGGACCGGCGCAAAGGTTTCGAAGACGAGGCGCTGGCGCCGCTTGATCCAGTCGAGCCGGGAGCGGTCGTGGTGTACCCGGCGGCGCAGGTTCTCATAGCGGTTGCACGCCCCGCCGAAAGGATACGAGCGGCCCTCGATCTTCACCCGGTGGATGGTGCAGCGTCGATCGCATCCCTCCCGGCCGCCCCTGCACACGAAGCTGCGGCCGTAGCTCACCTCCCGGTCGCGCAAGCGCTCGAGGTCGAAGCGCGTCTCGGCCAGCAGACCGGCCTCGATGCGCTGGCCCACGGCCAGCGCCACCCCGAAGGCGCCCATCAGCCCCGGTTCCGGGGGGACCACGATGGGTTTTCCCGTCAGTGTCGCCATGGCCATGGGAACCGCCCGGTTGTAGCAGACCCCGCCCTGCATGAAGACCCGCTGGCCCACGGGCCGGTTACCCTTGACCCGGTTGGTGTAGTTCATGCAGATGGAATAGACGAGGCCGGCGACGATGTTTTCCCGGGACACCCCCTCGTGGACGGCGTTCTTGATGTCCGAGGCAATGAAGGCGGCGCACTGGTCGTTGAAGTTGGGCGGATCGGCGCCGGCCAGCGCGATGTCGGCGATTTCGGTCATCTCGATGCCCAGTGTTTCCTTGGCCGATTCTTCGAGGAAAGATCCGGTGCCGGCCGAGCAGGCCTCGTTCATGGCGTAGTCGGACGGAACGCCGTTGGTGATGAAGGTATACTTGGCGTCCTGGCCGCCGATTTCAAACAGGGTGTCCACCGCCGGATCGAAATACACCGCGGCGGTGGCGTGGGCGATGATCTCGTTGATGACGCCATCGGTCATGGCGTGCAGCCCGGCGATCTGGCGCCCGGAGCCACAGACCCCCAGACCGGCAATGAACACGGACGACGGATCGACCTGGGCCTTCACCTGTTCCAGGATGGCCCGGTAGCAGCGCCGCGAGGCCCCCACCGGGTCGCCGTCGGTGCGCAGGTAGACGTCGGCGCACAGGGCCTTGTCGCTCCAGCGCATCAAAATCGCCTTGGTGGTGGTGGAACCCACGTCGAGGCCCAGGATGCAACGGTCGCCGCTGCGCACCCGGTCGCGGCGCAACGTGCGGAAGGTGACCAGGTCGGCGGCTTTCTTCAGGGGCGGCAGCCGGTCGAAGGCCGAGGTCTCGGTATACAGCAGCGCCTCCATCCCCGGCCAGGGCCGGGTTTCGTGTTCCAAGGCCCAGAGCGCGGCGCCCAGGGCTTCAAAATACGGGGCTTCATCGGGGACGATGAGGTTGTCGATGGCCCGCTGTAGATGGGCGATCATCATCCGGTTGCGCGACACGCCGCCGACAATCATGATGTCCCGGCGGGGGACACGGCGCAGCAGTTCGAGGACCTTCTCGGCCATCATCTTGCACAGGCCGGCAGTGACCTGCGACTTGGGCACGCCCTTGTTGGTGGCGTGGGTGCAGTCGGATTTGCAAAAGACCGAACAGCGCCCCGAGACCGGGTGGGGGACCTCGTCGACGGCCCAACGGGCCGCCTCTTCCAGGGTGACGTTCATGCGCCGCAACTGCTGGAGGAAGAATTCACCGGTGCCGGAAGCGCACTTGTTGCCGGTGATCACGTTGCCGATGCGTCCCTGGCCGTCCAGCACATAGACCATGAAGGTTTCGCCGCCGGCGGAAACGATGGCCTGGCAGCGGCATTCGGGCGGCTTGACCAAGGCGTAGGCATGTTCCACGGCTTCCGGCTCGGCGATGGTCGTCAAATTGACGTAGTGGCGAAACTTTCGACCGGTGACGGCAATGCGGTCAAAGTCCTGGATGGCGATGGTGTCCAGGACATCCAGCAAGGTTCGGCGGGGGTTGCCGTCATGGGGGCGGACATGATGGTCGATGATGCAAGGCGTTGTGGCACCGCCTTCGAGGGAAACGGCGGTGACGGTGGATGCGCCCAGGCAGATGCCCAAGACTTTCATCGCGGTGCCTCTTCGCAAAGATCGGGTGGCTTCATTGCTCCTGCCAGCATCGGATCGTAAGGACCGCGGCAGGCTTGGTTTGGCTCCACGGTATTCTTCAACCATCGGCACAATTTTTCAAGTTCAAATGCTATCTCCATCTACGGGACTCCGGCGACCGGCACGTGAGGAGAGAAAAAGCGGCCGTTTGCGCAAGGCCCCCATCGTTGCTATTTTGCCGGTGTCGTTTTTGACGGTCATCGGAGACGAGGAGCTATCTTGAAATGAAACAGGGCCTGAAACCCGAAAACAACACCGTGGATATCGGCGATGCCGAGATTCAATATCTTTCGTATCCCGGCGGCGGTCCGCCCTTGGTGCTGCTGCACGCCACCGGCTTCCTGCCCTGGCTCTGGCATCCCATCGCCCGGGCGCTGGCCGGCGAATTTACCATCCTGGCGCCGTATTTTTGCGATCACCGCGAGGCGGCCCCCGAGGATGGCGGATTGCGCTGGCAGCAACTGGCCGAAGACCTGCGCCTGTTCTGTCAGCGATTGCAACTAGAGGCGCCCCTGATGGTGGGTCACTCCATGGGCGGCACGGTGGCGACCCTGGCCGTTGCGGCCGATCCCGGGCTGGCGTCCGGCCTGGTCCTGATCGAGCCGATCTTCTTGCCCAGCGAGTTTTATTGCCTCCAGATCGACGTCGAGCAACATCCTCTGGCAAGCAAATCGATCCGCCGGCGCAATCACTGGGCCGACGCCGACGAGGCCAGGGCCTACCTGCGCGGCAAGGCGCTTTTTGCCGATTGGGACGACGAGATCCTCGACTTGTACGTGCGCCACGGCATGGTGGGCGCCGAGGCCGGCGGGCTGGAACTGTCCTGCCACCCGCGGCGCGAGGCCGCCTTGTTCATGGGCGGGGGGCACCTGGATCCCTGGCCTCTGTTGGAGCGGGTTTCCTGCCCGGTGCTGGTGGTGGAAGGGGAAAAGAGCGGAAACCGGGGCCACATCGACCTGGAGAAGGCGGCGTCCATGTTTCCCCGGGGCAGGTTCATGCAGGTGGCCGGCGCCGGCCACCTCATCCCCATGGAGCGGCCCCGGGAAACGGCGCGCATCATCGAGGCGTTTTATCGCGCCCTGACGGCCGCAGCGGTTTAATCCGTTTTGAGTGTTACCGGGGCGCCGGGAGCAATCTGTTCCCCCGAAAGGATGCGGGCTTCGATGCGCCCGGGCGAGGCTGCCGCCACCTCGATTTCGCCGATCTTGGCGCCGGGAACCAGGAAGCGGGCGCCGCCCACGCCCTCGATCTCCCGGCCATTGTCGAAGACGTCGAGCACGTCGCCGACTTCCAGCCCGGTTTCCGAGCCGGCGTTCAGTGTCACGCCGGCGCTCGAGACGGCCTGGATGAAACCGACCCAGGGGACGGCCACCATCTCGTCGACGATCCGGCGGGCAACGGCGGGCCAGACGTTTTCCTCGATTTCCTCGATCACCTGCAAGGGAAGCGCGGTGGCGGGCGGCTGGCCGGGCATGGCCAACGGCATGTCCGCCTCGATACGATGGATGAAACGCTCGTCGAGGATCTTGGCCGCCGTCTGGCTGTCGTACACCTCGACGTTGATCGTCACTTCGATTTCGTCATAGACATCCTTGAACCACCACAGCCCTTTCTCCTGGCGTTGGTCGCGAACGTCGATGAGGCTGGCCACTGCCACGGCGTTGAGCCCGGCCCGGCGGGCCTCCAGCGCCACCTGGAAGTTGTCGATGGCGTTTTCCGGGGTTCGCGGCAGTCGCGTGAGCAGATCCGGGGCCCCGGGCGTGCCCGGAGCGATGATGATCAGGTCGTCGGTTTCCGCCTGCAGCAGTTCCACCAAGTGACGGGTCTGGACCGCTTCGAAGTCCGCCGCGGCATACCCGCTCCAGTTGTTCACCCGGTGAACCCCCACCTTTTTGATGAGGTCGTCGTCGGCCGACTTGTGCCAGCGCAGCACCTCGTGGCCCCCTTCCATCACGGCATGATAGGTCCGTTGAAGCGTGCTGCAGCCTGTCAAGACGGCGAACCAGACAAGGATTGCCGATAGAATCGGCCCTTGGCGCAAACATCGACCCATGGTGATTTCCTTTCGTGGCACATGAGGATGGCCATGGCGTCGTGCGGCCTTGTCTTGGCGCACGGCGGCCTCCACCGCCGCGGAGGCGCCCCATACATAGAGAATTAATGCAACCGTGTCAAACCGCGCGCCGCAGCGCCGTCAACCCCTGCGGCCGCTTCACGATGACACGGATAGCCCCGCGCCCGCAGGCGGCCATCGGTTCAATTCCCCCGTCTTGCCGAGAAGAAAGCCCGGCGGATCGTCTTGACGGGCTGTGATCGACTCTGGTAGGGATCACTGAGCCGTATAAGCGGCTTATCAGCCGTTGCCGCGGAAACCCGCTGCGTTCCCGCCTTCCCGATGCCCGCCGGCGGAACGCTGGCCCAGCCCCTTGCTCCCAGGGCTGACGAGGATCTGCAAGAAGCCGCGTTCGGGGCGGCTTCCTGCCAACCTGGCAAGGATGATGGCCATGGCATCGATGGACGAACAAATCCTCAAGGCCGCCAAGGAAATCGTGGTCAAATTCATCGAAACCGGGCGCCTCTCCCCCACGGCGTTTCCCGAAGTCTTCCAGAGCATCTACCAGACGGTGGCCGCCACGGTGGCCGCAGCCTCGCCGCCGGAGGCGGAAGCGTCTGAAAAAACCGAGCCGCCGACGGGAAAAAAGCGCTAATAACGGGCGCTTGTGTCAATGAACCGATTGCCAAGGAGGCATCCATGAACCAAGGAGAGAGGCTTGTCATCGTGGGGTGCAGCGGCGCCGGCGGCCCTTGCGCCATGCTGGCCAAGAAACTGATGCCGCAAGTCGATGTGACCGTCATTCGCAAGGAGGAATTTTTCATCGTTCGCTGAGCCCTGCCCCACGTCGTGGCCGGTCTGGCCGCTGAGACGTCGGTGGTGGTCCCCGACCAGAATCTTCAGAACCAGGGCATCGAAGTGGTGGTGGGCGATGCGGTACGGCTGGAGACCGGCCAGCGCCGGGTGACGCTGGCCGACGGGTCGCTCATCTCCTATGACAAGCTTTTCCTGGCCACCGGCGCCAGCCCGGTGGTGCCGCCCATCGAGGGCCGGGACCTCGACGGGGTGCTGACCCTGCGGGGCCTGCCGTGCGCCTGCAAGATCAAGGAAGCCTTCGCCACCGGTCGGCCGAAGCGGATCGTTTTTGTCGGTGCCGGTTTCATCACCCTGGAGGTGGCCTCGCTGCTGATGGCCGCCAATCCGGACACCCTGGATGTCACCATCGTCGAGCTGTTGGACCGACCGTTGCCGCTGATGCTGGATGCCGACATGGCGGCCCTGGTCCGGTCGCACCTGGAGGAAAAGGGGCTCAAGATCCTCACCGGCGAGCGGGTGGACAAGATCCTTGGCCGGGAAGGGAAGGTGTCCGGGGTGGCGCTGGCCTCCGGCCGGCAGTTGCCCGCCGACCTGGTGTTGATGAACATCGGCACCCGTCCCAACGTGGAGTTGGCCCAGGAAGCCGGGCTGGAAATGGGCCGCTTCGGCATCAAGGTCAACTGCTATCAGGAAACCTCCGATCCCCACATCCTGGCCGGGGGGGACTGCGTGGAGAAGTTTCACCTGATCACCGGCAAGCCGGTTCCCGGGCAGCTTCGGGGCCCTGCCGTGATCCAGGGGCGCTTGGCGGCCAAGCGCCTGGCCGGCTACGCCATCCCCTTTCCCGGCGTGCTCAACGCCGGCGGCTGCCAGTGCTTCGACTGCGTGGCCACCTCCACCGGGCTCACCGAGGAGGAAGCGGCCAAGGAAGGCTTCGACACCGTATCGGCCACGGTGGATTCGCGCAGCAAGCACGGGATGATTCCGGGCGCGCAGACCTGGCGCCTCAAACTGGTGTTCAACAAGAACAACCACAAGCTCATCGGCGGCCAGGTCGTGGCCCAGGCGGTGGTTTCGGCCAAGGCCATCGACACGGTCAGCGCCCTGATCTGGGGCGGCAAGACCGTCGAGGATATCACCACCCACATGTGCGCCTGCAACCCGGACATCTCCTCGGAGCCGAGCCTGGAGCCGATTTCCATCGCCGCTGAACAGGCGCTGCAGAAACTGGTGGCCGTCTGAGCTTAAAATTATTCGAAAGCGGCCTGTCCACGGGCTGCGAAGGCCGGCAGAAAATGTTACGGGAGCGGGCAGTACCCGCTCCCGTAACATTTTTTAGGGTCAACTGCGAAACACGATCCGGTCGTCCTCCACTTCGGCCGAGATCTTGGTGCCCGGCATGATCCGGCCCTCCAGCAACTCCAGTGCCAGGGGGTTTTCGATGTGCTGCTGGATGGCCCGGCGCAGGGGGCGCGCCCCGTAGACCGGGTCGTAGCCGCGTTCGGCCAGGAACCGGCGCGCGCTGTCCGAGAGGATCAACTCCAGGTTCTGGTCGGCCAGGCGCCGGTCGAGGCGCTGGATCTGGATGTCCACGATGGCCCCGATCTGGTCGGCGGTCAGGTTGTGGAAGATGATGGTCTCGTCGATGCGGTTGAGGAACTCGGGCTTGAAGGTGGCCCGCAGCACCTCGGTCACCCGCCGGATCATCTCCTCGCGGTTGGTGGCCCCCAGCTCCTGGATGAACTGGCTACCCACGTTGCTGGTCATGATGACGATGGTGTTCTTGAAGTCCACCGTTCGGCCGTGACCGTCGGTCATGCGACCGTCGTCCAGGATCTGCAGCAGCACGTTGAACACGTCCGGGTGGGCTTTTTCGATTTCGTCGAAGAGCACCACGCTGTATGGCCGGCGCCGCACCGCCTCGGTGAGGTAGCCGCCCTCGTCGTAGCCCACGTAGCCCGGCGGGGCCCCGATGAGCCGCGAGACCGAGTGCTTTTCCATGTACTCGCTCATGTCGATGCGGATCATGGCCTGCTCGGTATCGAAGAGGAACTCGGCCAGGGCCTTGGCCAGCTCGGTCTTGCCCACCCCGGTGGGGCCCATGAAGATAAACGAGCCGATGGGCCGGTTGGGATCCTGGAGACCGGAGCGGGCCCGGCGCACCGCGTTGGCCACGGCGGTGATGGCCTCCTGCTGGCCCACCACCCGGCGGGCGAGGTGCTCCTCCATGCGCACGAGCTTTTCGCGCTCGCCCTCGAGCATCTTGGCCACCGGGATTCCCGTCCAGCGGGAAATCACCTCGGCGATATCGGTGCTGTCCACCTCCTCCTTGAGCATCTGGCTGTCTTTTTGCATCTCCCTGAGCCGGTCCTTGGCCGCCTCCAGTTGGCGGTTGAGCTCGTTGGCCTGGCCGTAGCGGATCTCGGCCACCTTGGCCAGGTCCCCCTCGCGTTCCGCCTTCTGGGCTTCGAGGCCAAGCTGCTCGAGTTGCTCCTTGATGGCCCGGATCTGGCCGATGGTCTCCTTCTCGTTCTGCCAGCGGGCCTTCATGGCGTTGACCTCGCCGTTGAGCTGGGCCAGCTCCGCTTCCAGCTTCTCCAGCCGCTCGGCCGAGGCCGGGTCGGTCTCCTTTTTCAGGGCCTCGCGCTCGATCTCCAGCTGGGTGACGCGCCGTTGGATCTCGTCGATCTCGGTGGGCAGGCTGTCGATCTCGATGCGCAGCTTGGAGGCGCACTCGTCGATGAGGTCGATGGCCTTGTCCGGCAGAAACCGGTCGGTGATGTAGCGCTCGGACAGGGTGGCGGCGGCCACGATGGCCGAATCCTTGATGCGCACCCCGTGGTGCACCTCGTACTTTTCCTTCAGGCCGCGCAGGATCGAGATGGTGTCCTCGACACTCGGCTCGCGCACCATCACCGGCTGGAAGCGCCGCTCGAGGGCCGAGTCCTTTTCGATGTGCTTGCGGTACTCGTCCAGGGTGGTGGCCCCCACGCAGCGCAGGGTGCCCCGGGCCAGGGCCGGCTTGAGCAGGTTGGCGGCGTCCATGGCGCCCTCGGCCTTGCCGGCGCCCACCAGGGTGTGCAGCTCGTCGATGAACATGATGATTTCGCCCTCGGCCCCTTCGACTTCCTTCAACACGGCCTTGAGCCGGTCCTCGAACTCGCCGCGGTACTTGGCCCCGGCGATGAGGGCCCCCATGTCCAGGGCCACCAGGCGGCGGTTTTTCAGCGATTCGGGCACGTCGCCGGCCACGATGCGCTGGGCCAGCCCCTCGACGATGGCGGTCTTACCCACCCCGGGCTCGCCGATGAGCACCGGGTTGTTCTTGGTGCGCCGGGAGAGGACCTGGACGATGCGCCGGATCTCGTCGTCACGGCCGATCACCGGGTCGAGCTTGTCGCGCCGGGCCAGCTCGGTGAGATCGCGGCTGAATTTTTCCAGGGCTTGGTACTTATCTTCGGGGTTGGGGTCGGTGATGCGCTGAGTGCCGCGGATTTCCAGCAGCGCTTTCAGGATGGCCTCCCGCGTCACCCCGTAGCGGGCCAGGATGCCGGCGGCGGTGCCGCCCTTCTCGTCGGCAATGGCCAGCAGCAGGTGCTCGATGCTGACGTACTCGTCCTTCATCTTCTCGGCCTCGCCGAAGGCCGCCTCGAGCACCGGTTTGGTGCGCGGTGAAATGTAGGGCTCCATCCCGCCGCTGACCTTGGGCAACTGGTCGATGGCGGTGATGATCTCGTTGGCCACCGCCTCGGGGGAGGCGCCGAGCTTGCGCAGCAGCGAGCGGGCGATGCCCTGCTTGTCTTCGAGCATGGCCGCCACCAGGTGCTCGGGCTCGACCTGCTGGTTGCCGTAGCGGGAGGTGAGCGACTGGGCGTCGCGGATCAATTCCTGACTCTTGATGGTGAATTTGTCGAAACGCATCGGTTCTCCTTTGATCGGTTTTCGGTCCGGATGCTCCTGTTCCCGGCCCGCGGCCCGGCGACGCCGGGAAGCGTCGCAGCGGGGGTGGCCCCCGGGCGGTCACAAGGCGCTGCAGCGCCTTGCACCGCTCTCTTGGAATTGGTGTAACCTGCCGAAAACGCATTTTAAATTTAGATGATGCGAATATAACCACGGCCCATGGAGGGTCAACTCGATCTTTTGCTTGTCACATGGATCGCAGGCCTGCCCGGGATGAAGACGGGCGCTGCGGGCACGATGCGCCCCGGTTTCGAGAGGGAGGAAGGTTCTCGCTTGCCTGGCTTCAGTGCGTTCACTCCGGTTGGACGCCGGCGGTGGAGATGCCGCGGACGTAGAAATCCGGGTTGCTGCGAAAGGAGGTGAAGATGACGATGAAGGCGATGGAGGCCTGGATCATCAGGGGTTTGTTGCCGAACAGCTCGTCGAGCCGCTTGGCGCGCACGGTGCGCTCGTCGGCGGCGAAGTAGGTGGAAAAGAGGCCGTCGAGCATGTGCCGCCGGTCGGGCCGGGTGGCCATGCTGATGCGCCCCTCGTGGCAGTAGTGCATGGCGTCCAGAGTCAATTCCCTGAGGAGGGCGCGGCGGTCGTGGTCAGGTTTCAGGCTGCCGGCCACGTGGATCAGGGTGCGCTGGGCTTCCTTGAGGCTTGCTGCGCAGATGGCATCGAAGATGATATGGGCGCTGTTTTTTTCAAACCCTTGTTTCTGGCGGCGGATCATCGAGAGGAGGACGGCGTTTTTGAACAACTGGTAGAGGCGGCGGGAGTCGTTGATCAGGGCGGTGGAGCGGGGCGAGGAAAGCATTTCCTCGCCGGCGGTGTCGGTGACGAACAGAATGTTGAACAGGCCTTCAAAAAAATCTAGATTTTCAAAAGGGTCGGTGAGTTCGATGCGCAGGTCCAGCGTGTTGTCGAGCCGGTCGGCCATCTTGATTTCCACCAGGCGCGGAATGACCCTGGAGCGCTCCAGCAGGCGGCCGATGTACTGGTAGTAAGATTCGGAGGCGAAGCGGGTCAGGGCCTGAAGCCGCTCGTTGAGGCGCCATTCGTCTTCCGGGTCCAGGCGCTCGAACAGCTCGTACATTCGCTCCTCGAGGGCTTTCCAGTCGTTGGCACTGTAATGGACCGCCTCGATGTCCTCAAGCACGTCGTGAAACAGCACCGCCAGCAGGTCGATGACGTCAAGCCGCTCCAGCGAGCGGGCCAGGATGGCGGCGGTACGCAACGGATGCAGCACCGCCATGGGGCCCAGGCGCCGGCGCCGGTCGCGATAGGCGTCGAACAGGTAGGCCAGCGCTTCCATGACGATGGCCTTGTTTTCCCGGTCGCGGGCGTCGTCTTCAGCCAAGCGCTTGCCGGCGATGATGAACATCATCACATTGTAGCGGTTGACCGAGGCTGCCGACAGGTTGTAGTTCAGCGCCGAGGAAAGCTTGAGAAACTCGGTGAGATTTTCGAACGGCATACCGCCTCCGAACCGGGAGTTGGTGCGTCAGCCCGTATTGCCCCACCCGGGTTCAGACCGCGCTGGCCCCGCCGTCCACCCGCAGGGTTTGGCCGGTGATGAAATCGGCGCCCGCCGAGCAGAGAAACAGCACCGCCTGGGCCACGTCCGAGGGCTCGGCGATGCGGCCCAGGGGGATGCCGGCCACGATCCGCTGATACAGCTCGGCGTTTTCCCAGAAGGGTCGGCTGAACCCGGTGCGCACCATCCCCGGCGCCACGGCGTTGACCTGGACGTTGAAAGGGGCCAATTCCTGGGCCAGCACCCGGGTCATCATCTCGATGCCGGCCTTGGCCACGCCGTAGATGCCCATCAAGGGGGCGGCCCGGCGGGCGGCGATGGAGGTGATGGAAACGATCTTACCCGCCTTTTGCTCCCGCAGGAGCCGTCCGGCGGCCCGGGCGCACAGGTAGGTGCCGGTGAGATTGGAGTCGATGATCTTGCGCCACAGGTCGGCATCGGCATCCAGGGCGCCGCTGGCGATGTTCATGCCCACGTTGTTGACCAGCGCATCCAGGCGGCCGAAGCGATCCACGACGGCCTCAAACAGGCGGTCCACCTCCGGCTGCTTGGCGATGTGGGCCGGCACGGCCAGAAGCCGGTCAGCGCAACCCAGGGCGGCGGCGGCCGCATCGAGGTTTTCCGCCTTGCGGCCGCAGATGGCCACCAGGGCCTCCTCGGCCAGCAGGCGGCGGGCGATTTCCAGCCCGATGCCGCGGCTGCCGCCGGTGACGACAAACACTTTGTCCTTCAAACCATAGGATGGGCCGGTCATTGGAGATGTCCTTTTTGCGAGATTGTTATTCCTTGATCCACCCCAACCCGTGGAGAAAATCGGCAATGGCCGCGTTGAGCGCCGCGGGCTGCTCCAGGGGCAGCAGGTGGCCGGCGGCGGCGATGTGCGCTCGTTGGACGTTGAAGATCTGTTTTTCGAGGTGATCGGCGTACTTGGGCGGAGTGAGCTTGTCCTCGGCCCCCGAGACCACCAGCACGGGCCTGAAGATCTCGCTCAGGCGCGCCATCACGTCGAACCGGTCACAGGCCTTGAAGTCTCCCAGGGTCACCGCCGGCGCGCAGGCCCGGGTGGCCTCTAGAATCGGGGCCAGGCGGGTGGGGTCAGTGCCCGGCGCGCTGCCGTAGTCGCCGAGCATGCCGATAAATTTTTCATAGTCGCTGGCGATGGTTTCCAGAATGGCCGGCAAGACGCGCAGCCGGGCCCCGGTGCAGCACAGAATGGCGGCCGGGAACAATTCGGCCCGGTCCAACAGCAACTGCAAGACGATGGCCCCGCCGATGGAAAGACCGCAGGGCACCGGCCGGGGCAGCGCCGCCGCCTGGACGAAGGCCGCCAGGTCCCGGGCGTAGTCTTCCACCCGGTCCCGGCCGCTGCCGTCGCTGGCACCGTGCCCCGGCAGGTCCACCGCCACGGTGTTGACCCGGTCGGCCAGCCCCTCTACCTGGGGATGCCACAGGACCCTGGAGCCGCCGCTGCCGTGGATGAAGACGAGGGTAGGGCGATCCTCGGCGGGGGGCCACTGGCCGGCACAAAAGGCGATGCTGTCGATTTTCTTCTCGATCATCAAAACCTCCACTAAAGAAAGCGCGCCGCGGCGGCGCTTCGCCAAGGGCCTGGCGAACCGATAAAAGCGCCGGCAGCTTGCCCTTTACGAACGCCTGGCGACTGTCATAACATGCGGATGTGCCAGAGGGTGATCTGTACTTCTAACAACATTATCCTGTCGGATCAAGGTGGAATGAAGCGATGCAACTTCTTGCCGTAGCCGACATTCACGGCCGCCCGGACCGTTTGCGCCATGTCCGCGATACGCTGGCGCAGCACGCCGTCGACGCGCTGGTGGTCGCCGGCGACCTGTGCCGCTGGTTTCGCGCTCCTGCAACCCTGCTGAAAGAGTTGCAACAGTTGCGCCTTCCCGTGATGGTGATCCGGGGCAACAGCGATCCCCGGCGTCTCGAGGACCGCCTTGGCGTTTACTCCAATATCACTTCGCTGCACTTGAAAGCGGTGGCCTGGGGCGGCGTGTCGTTTGTCGGCGCCGGCGGCACCGTGCCGCTTCCGTTCGCTTCCCGGCTCGGCTGGAGCGAGGGGATCATCGAGGAAACGCTTTGCCGCCTGCTCACGCGGCAAAGCGTGCTGGTGGTCCATCCGCCGCCGCGGGGCGTGCTGGACCGGGTGGCGGGCCGCTTTCACGCCGGCTGCCGCACGGTCAGCCGGGTCATCGCCGCCTGCCGGCCGCAGCTGGTGCTCTGCGGCCACATCCATGAGCAGCCGGGCGTTGCCACCCTTGGCGACACCGTGGTGGTCAACTGCACCCTGGGGCGGGGTCGCGGCGCGCTGGTGCGCCTGGCTGCCGGCCAGCGGCCCCGGGTGAGGCTGTTATGAGCGGTCGAAGAGCACCTGGGAGACGTGATCGGCGGCCATGATGCGGCGTTGCACCTCGGCCTGCAGCGCCGGGTTGTCGATGGGCGCCACCCGTGAAACGGGCCGGCCGTTCTCGCCGCGGCGGTAGGCATAGTCGACGATTTTCCCGGCAACCAGGGCGTAGCCGCATCCGCCGGGGCCGCAGCAGGCGGTGTCCACCACGGCACAACCGATGAAATAGAGAATTTCGCCGCCTGCCGTGGCCAAGCGTTTTTCATCGGTGAGGGTGTAGTGCCCGCTGACGGCATCCACCTGGTCGTTGAGCCGGGGATGCAGGTAGTCGCGCGCGGCGGAGTCGTCGGTCATGGGTTCAGCGCGCTCCAATGAGTTTTCTTGCGCCTGTCAAGCCGTCGGTGCCGGCGGATAAACCTGGTTGCGCCCGGCAGCCTTGGCTGCATAGAGTGCCCGTTCAGCCACGTGAACGCTTTTCCGTAGGGACGTTTCGGGCAGCACCAGGAAGAATTCTTCGCCCGAATGGTTTGCCGCCCCCTCGGTCAACAAAACGCGCCCGATGACTCACTTCCCCCAGCCCGGCGCATTCCAGTCGATGGTTTGGCGAAAAACATGCAATCGATCGCTTTCGGCGGCCAGGGCTTCCAGCAATTGGGCGGCACCGTTGAACTCTCCCTTCTTTGCCTTTGCTTCCAGGGACTCGGCGATTTGACGCACCGTTTCGATGTAAAGGTTGGCCGCGGCCCCCTTGAGGCGGTGGGCTCGTTGCGCGAGCGCTTCCGCGCGATGGTTTTCCGCCGCCTCTTGCAAGAGGGGAATTTCAGCGGCCAGCATGGCGTCGAATTCTTCGAGCAGGTCCGCCAGCAGGTCCCGGTTCTCCATGGTCTGCTCCAGGGCGCGGCGCAGGTCGATGGGAGACGGGAGGTCCTCCGATGGGTTTGAGGCGGTTTCTTGAACCGCCTCGCCCGGCGCTGGCCGGCCGGTCCACCGGGCGAGCGTGGCCAAAAGGTCCCGGGCACGGATCGGTTTGGACAGGTAATCGTTCATTCCCGCCTCCAGGCACATCTCCCGATCCCCTTCTAGGGCATGGGCCGTCATGGCGATGATCGGCACATCGCGATAGGGTGCCGAGGCGGCGCGAATGGCACGGGTGGCGGCCAGGCCATCCATCTCCGGCATCTGGACATCCATGAGCACCACGTCGAAGGTTTCGCTCGCCAACTTTTCCAACGCCTCCAGGCCGTTGGCCACGGGGGTGACCCGGCATCCGGATTTTTCCAGCATGTGGACCGCGACTTTGCGGTTGATGGCGTTGTCTTCCGCCAGCAGCACCCGCAGATCGTATTGGCCCTGCTGCTCCCGGATGAAATGGCGCGTCACCAGTTGCGGCGCGGCAGGCGCATCTTTGTCCCTCCCCTCTTCTGCCAGAACCAGGGACAAGGCATTGAAGAGTTCGGCCTTGCGGATCGGCTTGAGCAGGTAGGCGGCAATGCCGATCTCTCGGCACAAGGCCGCCTCCCCGCGCTGACCGATGGAAGTCAGCAGCAAAATCTTGACGGCATCGAAGGCGGGGTTTTCCCGAATGCGGCGAGCCAGGGAGAAACCATCCATGCCGGGCATCTGCGCGTCCAGGATGGCCAGGGCCACCGGCTCCGGCTTCATCGCCTCTGCTTCCAGCAGGGCCAAGGCGCCGGGGCCGTCGGCGGCCTCCAGCAGCACCATTCCCCAGTTGCTGAGGGCTTCCCGCAGCACGGTGCGATTGGTGGGGTGGTCGTCCACCACGAGCACGCGCCGGCCCGCCAGCTGCGCCGGGCGCGAGGCCCATGCCGGCCGACGGTCGGTGGTGCTGACGCCCATGGGCACGCTGAAGAAAAAGGTGGTCCCTTTTGCCGGCGTACTCTCCACGCGGATGGTGCCGCCCATCAGTTCCACGAGCTGCTTGGAAATGGTCAGTCCCAAGCCGGTCCCACCGTAGCGACGGGTGGTGGAACCGTCCACCTGGCGAAAGCTATCGAACACCAGGTCGAGTTTTTCCGCCGGAATTCCGATGCCGGTGTCCGACACCGCGAATTCGAGCCACACCCCGTCGCTGTCCCGCTCCTTCAAGCTGCAGCGAACCAGGACCTCGCCTTGGTCGGTGAACTTGATGGCGTTGTTTACCAGGTTGATCAGCACCTGGCGCAAACGACCGGGATCGCCTACCAGCACCGGCGGGATGTCCGTCGCCACATGGCACTGCAGTTCCAGTCCCTTTTCCGCCGCCATGATGGCCGCGGCGGCCAAAGCGTTTTCCACCTCGTCCTGGAGCACGAAATCGATCTGCTCCAACTCCATGTGGCCCGCTTCGATCTTGGACAGATCCAGGATGGCGTTGATCAGGTTCAACAGGGCATCGGCGGACTTTTTGACCGTCTCCAGATAATCCCGCTGCTCGGCGCTCAGTTCCGTGTCCAGCAACAACTCCGACATGCCGATGATGCCGTTCATGGGGGTCCGGATTTCGTGGCTCATATTGGCCAGGAATTCGCTCTTGGCCCGGCTGGCTTCCTCGGCCACCCGGTGGGCATGCACCAGATCGGTGATATCGACGAAACTGTCGAGGATGTAATTTTCGCCGCCTGATTGAAAAAGGGTCGCCGTTTTGAGGATCGGAACTTCACGGCCCTCGGCGGTCAGCAGAATGCGTTCGGCGTTGTCCACGGCCTGCCCGAGATCGCAAATGGGGCATTGGCCCACCTCGGCAGGACAGATGAATTGGTGGCAGATCTTGCCCAGGATATCTTCCCGCGGCAGGCCGATCATGGCGGCCGCGGCGCGATTGACATCCACGATGGTCCGCGACGCGGTCGCCACGATGACGATGCCCGCCCGTACCGTGTCGAAGATGACACGCAGATGTTGCTCGGATTCCCGCAGCTGCTCCTCGGAGCGGCGTTGTTCGGTGATGTCCTCCCCGCTGTTCAGGGTGCCGACGATGCGGCCGTCGGGATCCCGCACCAGGGCGTGGTGCCAGGCGATATGAAGGTCCCGGCCGTCAGGGGTGCGAATCTTGCTTTCCCGGTATTCGTGGGCGGCGAGTCGGCCGGAGATAATTTCTCGGAACACGGCCCGGGCGGCGGCGCGGCGTTCAGGCGGATAAAAGGCGTCGAACCAGTTGACGCCGATCAGGGCTTCGGCGGGGCGGCCGAGCAATTCGCACCCCTTGCGGTTGATCAGGGTGATTTTTTCTTCCAGGTCCAGGGCCAGAATCATGACGCCGGCGACGTCCAAGTACATCTCGGCCCGTTCCTTTTGATCCCGCAACGCCGCCTCTATTGCTTTTCGCCGGCGGATCTCCTGGTCGGCCAATTTCAAAAGGTACAGGACCGCCAGCCCGACCACGATCACCAGCGCCAGAAGTGTCCGGCCGGCGGACTGAATCAAGGGGGCGAGGACGGCCTGTTCGACGCTGCTCAGGTTGCTCAGATACACTACCCGCCACCCGGGCAGCGCCTCGATGCGTGTTTCGTAGGCTTGATAAACGGTTCCGTGGCCGTCCGTCATTCGACCGTCCGCCAGCCGTTTCAGGCCGATCCAGGGCCAGGGCCCCGTCCCGAATTGACGGCTGGCGGCGATGCGCTCGGCGGCTTCCGGCGGGATGGGATCGATGGCGCCGAAATCCCAGCCGGGATGGTTGCTGACAAAAACAATGCCGTTTTCGTCGACCAGCAACTCCACCCCCGACCGCCCGGCATTGGAAAGGGCAAGGTCTTCCAAGATTTCCCGGGCGGACATCTTGACGACTGCAACCCCGATGGGCGCGCCTGCCGTTTGCCCGTAGACCGGGCTGCTGAAATAAGCGCCCCGCGCGTCCGATGTGGCTCCCCTGGCCAAATACACGGTGCCCTCGCCCGCCATGGCCCTCTGAAAATACGGCCGGAAATGATAATTTTTTCCAACAAAGCTGTCCGGGGCGTGGCGATTGCTGGAGGCCACCGTTTTGCCGTCGGCATCGAGCAGGTAACAGACCTCCGCCCCGCCGATGGCCTTCACGTAAGTATCCAGAATCGCGTTGGCCTCTTCCTGGTGTGGGGCGCATGGCGTCGTCAACAATTTTTCCAGCGCCGCGCTATCGGCCAGGGTGTCGGCCGAGCGATGGTGCGTCTGACAAAATCGGGCGATGCGGGCCTGGATCTCCTGGACCCGGTTTTTGGCCTCGAAAGCGGCTTCTTCCTGGGCTGAGTTTTTTAGAGAATGGTAAAATATCAGGCTGCTCAGGCCGGTGGACAAAAAGCTGACAAGCGCCATAAGGGCCAAAATGGTACGTAGCTTCAAGGAGTCGCCTCCTCAATCGGGTCGACGCGGACATTGTGGAAGGTGGTGTTGGAGTCGGCCCATGTTCTCAGCCCGGCCATTCCCCCGGTGAACGTGTCGTCTTCAAATTCGAAAATCGTCGCACCGTCGACCTTGATGGTGGTGGTGTTGCCTTGGGTGGTGATCGATACTTCCCGGGGTTGGTCGTACACCGCATAGCCGTCGGGGAACTTGGCCCGTTGAAAAGGGGGCTGCTCTCTGCCGTTGAAGACTTTACGAACCATAAATTCACCGCCGTAGCCGGGATCGTATTGAAACGCATAGCCGGAGATTTGCTTTTCGCCGTCGGCGCGAAAGTAGACGCCATAACCTCGGCCCGATGCGAGCGTGGCATTGACCGTTACGGTGTAATCGGTCCATTGGCGGTCGCCGAAGGCCAGCCGGTGCTCTCCGTGATTTTTCGGCCTGAGACCATCGGCGGTGATTTCCCATTTGCCAATCAGTGGCATCAGGTCTTCCATGGAACGCAAATCGCTCTCGAACAGCGGTGGGGAGCTGCCCGCCGACGGGACCGTCCGCCAGCCGTGAATCGAGCATCCGACCTGGGGATAGCGAGGGTCTTCGGGATCGTTGTGGATCCAGACATATTCGCCTCCGGACGGACATCGAAACTGGTCCGGGATGGACAGGTCAGCCCGCTGGGTCTGGATGAACTGCGCAGACTCGATCATTTCGATGTTTCTTCGGTTGGCGGCGCAGGCGGCTGCCTGGGTGCGGCGGACGTAGGCCAGGTACTGGGGGCAGCGCAATGGCCGTCAGCGCGCCCATGACCGCGATCACGACGAGTACCTCCAGGAGGGTGAATCCTGTTGGGCCGGGGAGATTTCTCTGCTTGTATCGGACGCTCATTTTCGTACCCGTGGTGTCGGTTGATTCTTGGTGACCGCCAGTTCGGCCAGGGGTGGGACAGGACACGATTGTGTCTTCCCCGTTTTCGACAATGCGGTAGGGCTTCCGGCTCGCCGGACAGACCAGGTTCATGTCGGGAGGCTTGCCTTGGCGCAACAGGGCCGATTGCCGCCACAGGTTGCGGATACAGGCGTCGGTTAAGGCATCGGTGGCCTGAAGGCCGTCCCGCAGCGGCGGTTGGGGTTGCAACAGGTTGGCCAACACCGGGATGCGTGCCAGGACGATGCCCGTGCACAAGAGGATCACGCTCCACGCAAGAACCGTTTTCAGCCGCTTGTTGCGTTCCCGCCGCGCCTCGGTTTGCGCCGCCTGTTGCCGGCTTTCCTCGATGTAGCGATGGTGATCGCTTGCGGCTTGACGGGCCTGGCAGATGTGACACAGGGGGGCATCTGGTGGCTGCCCCTGAACGCAAATATCGCAAAGGGGCCTTTGACATCCGGCGCATTTCTGCCGAGCCTCCGATTGGGGATGGTAATAGCATCGCATCTGACACCTCCGGCATTACGCCCGTTCAGGAACGTTTTAGGAAACGCGCCACCCGGGCCAGCAAGCGTTTGGGATTGACCGGTTTGGTGAGATAATCGTCCGCTCCGGCCTCCATGCCTTCAACTTCGGTGTCTACCTCTTTTCTCACGGTGAGCATGATAATCGGAATGTACCGGGTGGAAAGCTGAGATTTGAGGGCCTTGACCAGCTCCATACCGTTCATCCGGGGCATGACCAGATCGGAAATGATCAAGTCCGGCCGCTCGCGTTGCGCCTTTTCAAGGGCTTCCAGGCCGTCGGCGGCGGTGATGACGCTGTATTTTTCGCTTTCCAAAATATTCGAGAGCACCTTGATGACGATTTCGCTGTCGTCGACGATCAGGATCCTTTTTGGGCGAATGTTGGCGACGACCGGCGGCTCGTCCGTTGGAGAATTGTCCTCGTCGGACGGGTCGAACGACGGTTTCGCGATCAACGCATCGCCTGCGGTCTGCACCTCCGGCGGCGCCACGCGAAACACCTCGGTCAGAGAGGTCAATCCGGCCAGGGCTTTCTTGATGCCGTCCGCCACCAGGGGGCGGTAACCTTCCCGTTCCGCGACCCGGCGGATATCGACATCCGTCACCCCTGCCGAGATCGTTGCCTTGAGCGCCGGGGTCATTCGCAGCAATTCAAAAATCCCCACCCGTCCGATATAACCGCTGTACTGGCAGGCCTCGCATCCCGTTCCCTTGTAAAAAACGGGGGCGGCGTTGCCGTCCAGGTAGCCTTTGACTTGGCGCAACATTCGGGGGGGGATGGAATCCTCCGTTCGACAGGCGGTGCAAATTTTGCGTACCAACCGCTGTCCGATGACGGCCAGCAGGCTGCCGGCGATGAGAAAATCGTCAACCTTCAGATCCAGCAGGCGAATGACACTGCCCGGTGCGTCATTGGTATGCAGGGTAGAGAGGACCAGATGACCGGTTTGGGCGGCCTGGAAGGCGATCTGGGCGGTTTCGGCGTCCCGGATTTCGCCGACCATGACGATGTCCGGGTCCTGGCGCAGGATCGAGCGCAAGCCGGCGGCAAAGGTAATGCCGGCCTTGGTATTGATCTGTACCTGGTTGATGCCGTTGATTTCGTACTCCACCGGGTCTTCGACCGTAATGATGTTGACCTCCGGCGCGTTCAATCGATTGAGACAGGCATACAAAGTGCTCGATTTTCCGCTGCCGGTGGGACCCGTGACGAGAAAAATCCCTTGGGGGCGATGGATAACCTCCAAAATGGTACGAAGGTCGGCCTCGGAGAATCCCAGGTTTTCAATCTGAACCTTGCCCGCGTCGGAATCGAGGATCCGGATCGTGACTTTTTCACCATAGGAGGTGGGGATGGTGGAAACTCTCAGGTCGTAGGTTTTTTTCTCATAGCGCACCCTGAACCGACCGTCCTGAGGCCGGCGCCGGATCGAAATATCTATGCCCGCCATGACCTTGATCCGTGAAACCAGGGAAGTATGAACGTGGCGGTCGGTTTTGAGGATTTCATTGAGGATGCCATCGATTCGGTATCGAACGATTATGCTGCTTTTTTGCGGTTCGATATGGACATCGCTGGCGCGCATCTTGATCGCATCCGCCAAGATGGCATTGGTAAACCGTACTACCGGCGCCAAGTTGGTCAACTTGGCCAGTTCTTGTTCGTCTTTCTCGTCCGATTCGGCCGTCTTGATCACTTCGAAGCTCTCGTCAAGCCGGGGCCATGAGGCGAGGCCCAGGTCCAGCTCCCGCTTGGGATAATAGCGGGCCAAGGCGCTGATCATTTCGCTTTCCGGAGCGACGACCGGCACGACATCCAGGCCGGTGGCAAAGCGTACATCGTCGATGGCATAAAATTCCAAGGGGTTGACCATGGCCACGACCAGTTGGCGGTTCTCCAATCGCAGCGGCAGGAGCAGGTGGTTTTCGGCAATCTCCTGGGGAACCAACCCGATGATCTCTGGCGGGATGTCAAGGTCGGTCAGGTGGGTCAACGGGATGCGCAGTTGCGTGGACAGCGCCTGGGCGATGGCCATGTCATCCACCACCCCCATATCCATCAAAATCTGGCCGATGCGTTTTTTATGAATTTTTCCCTTCGCCAATGCGCGTCGAAGCGTCTGTTCGTCGATCAGGCCGGCATCGACCAGCAATTCTCCCAGCCGCTTGCGCGCCGGCGTTTTCGAATTTGGCTGAACCGTTATCTTGTTTTCCACTATTCCCGTTCTTCCCATTTCTCCTCAACCGCAACTTCTCGGCCCGGCCTGCTGCCCGCTGGCCAAGGACTACCCTATCGCCTCGCGCACCTTGGCCACGAATTCCTGCCGCGAGAAGGGTTTCTGGATAAACCGCACCCCGTCCTCCAGCACGCCGTGATGGGCGATGACGTCGGCGGTGTAGCCGCTCATGAACAGGGTTTTGAGATTCGGGCACACGGCTTCGAGCCGCTCGGCCAGTTGGCGGCCGTTCATCTGGGGCATCACCACGTCGGTGATCAGCAGGTCGATGGGCCCGTCGTGCGCCTTGGCCAGGCGTTCGGCCTCCACCGGCCCGGCGGCCGCCAGCACGCGGTAGCCCAGGCCTTCGAGGATGGCGCGGGCCAGCCTGAGCACCGCGGCCTCGTCTTCCACCAAGAGGATCGTCTCGCCCCGGCCGGCGTCGGCTTGCTGCGGCAAGGCGGCCGGCGGGGTCTCGACGGTCTCGGCGTGTCGCGGCAGGTAGATCTTGAAGGTGGTACCTGTCCCCGGTTCGCTGTAGACGTTGATGAAGCCGCTGTTCTGTTTGACGATGCCGTAGACGGTGGCCAGCCCCAGCCCGGTGCCCTGGCCGTTCTCCTTGGTGGTGAAAAAGGGCTCGAAGATGTGTTCGCGGGTCTCGGCGTCCATGCCGCTGCCGTCGTCGCTGACGGCCAGCAGCACGTAATCGCCGGCGACGAATCCGGGATGGTCCCGGCAGTACTGCGCATCGAAGCGCACGTTTTCGGTTTCGATGGTGACCTTGCCCACGCCTTCGATGGCGTCGCGGGCGTTGACGCACAGGTTGGCCAGGGCCTGGTCCACCTGGGAGGGGTCGAGCTTCACCGGCCACAGACCGTCCCCGGGCAGCCACTGCAGATCGATGTCCTCGCCGATGAGCCGCCGCAGCATGCGCAGCATTCCCTCGACGGTGTCGTTTAAGTCGACGACCCTGGGAGCGACGGCCTGGCGGCGGGCGAAGGCGAGCAGTTGGCGGGTGATGTCCGCCGAGCGGCGGGCGGCGGTGACGATCTCGGCCAGGTCGGCGTGCAGCGGGTCGTCCTGGGACACCTTGTCCTGGGCCAGCTCCGCGTAGCCCAGGATCACCCCGAGCATGTTGTTGAAGTCGTGGGCCACCCCGCCGGCCAGGCGCCCCACCGACTCCATCTTCTGGGCCTGCCTGAGCTGAAGTTCGAGGTTTTTCTGCTCGCTGACATCGGTGAGACTCACCACCATTCCGGTGCCCTTGCCTGCGGCGGTTTTGATGATGGCCGCGCTGACGATCACGTCGAGGCGCCTGCCGTCCTTGGTCAACCGCTGGGTCGCGAATTTCACAGGTTCGCCGGTGGCGTAGATTTCCCTGATCTTGGCGGCGGTGACCTCTTTTTGGTCGTCGGGGACAAAAGGAATCCGCTGTCCGGCCAATTCCTCCTGGGTCCATCCGAAGACGCTGGTAAAGGCCGGGTTCAGATACCGGGGAAAACCCTCGACATCGTAAACGACGGTGGGATTGGCGCCCGATTGCAGGATGGCGTGCAGTCGTTGCTCGCTTTCCCGGAGAGCCTCCTCAGCCTGCTTGCGCTCGGTGATATCCTCGAAGGTCGTTAGCAGGTATTGCTTGTTTGCAATGGTCACAAAGTCGGTGTGCATTTTTGCCAAGTACGTCTGGCGGGGCGTTTGGAAGGTCATTTCAAGGCCTTCGACTTTCCCGTGATTTTTCAGCTGCGCTATAAAGGTGGCACGGCTTTCGGGGGTGTAAAATCCCAACTCGACGGTCGTTCTGCCCAGCAGTTGCTCTTTTTCAAGGCCGACTTTTCGGATGAATTCTTCATTTACTTCAGTTATTTGACCGCTTTCGGCATCTGTCAAAGCCATCGGAAGGGGGGATTTTTCCGATATGGCTCTGAGCCTTTTTTCAGTCTCTCGGATGGATTTCTCCGCCTCCTTGCGGGCGTTGATATCCACGATGGTGGAGAGGAAATAAAGGGGCCGCCCCTGGGGGTCGCGGCGCAGGGTGGTACTCACGTCGGCCCAGGCATGGGGGCCGTCCTTGCGGATAAAGCGCTGCTCGAAGCGCGTGGCATCCTGCTCGCCGGCCAGCAGGCGGTCGAGGTGCTGCTGCACGAGGGGGATGTCCTCGGCCGGGGTCAGATCCTGCCAGGTCCTGCCCTCCAGTTCTTGCCGGCGGTATCCGAGGAAATCGGCAAGAGACTGGTTGGGGTTCATTTGGCCCGTGGGCAGGGTGATGGACTTGCCCACGTTGGCCGATTCGAAGACATCCCTGAACTTGGCGGCGACTTCTTGCAGCTCCGCCGTCTTTTTGGCCACCTGCCGTCGCAGGGTGCGGGTCCAGGCGAACATTGCCAGGATGATGGCCAGCAGGAGGGCGGTTCCCGCGGCGAGGCCGCGCAGCATTTGGCCGATTTCGGCCGAAGGCGCCGTATAGACCCCGATCCACTTTTGGTAGATGCGTCGATACTCGCCGCTGTTTTCAAGCGTCTTTAGCCCTTCGCTGAAGGTGGCCAGCATGGCCTTGTGGCCGTTGGGGACCGCGTAGCAGTATTCGGGGGAAAGCAGGGGGCGCCGGGCCACCTCCAGGTTGTCCCAGCCGCGGGCTTCGATCCAGTAGAGGGCGGTCAGGCGCGAGACCAGGGCGCAGTCGTGCCTGCCCTCGGCCAGCTCGCGCAGGGCGGCTTCCTGGGTGTCCACGGCGGCAACCTTTGCCCCAAGTCCGTTTTCCAGCGCAAAATTGTGCATGATGTCACCGCGCTCGACCACGATTTCGAGCCCAATGAGCTCGCTGACGGTGGTCGGCGGCGGATCTTCACCCCGGCGCACCACGCTGACGCATTGGTTGATGATGTGCGGCGGCGTGAAATCGAACTGCAGGTCCCGCTGGGGCGAGTAGAACATGCCCTGGAGGATGTCGATGTCGCCGCTTTTCAAGCCGTCCACCACCTGCGGCCAGGGCATCAGGCGGATGTCGATGTCCAGGTCCAGCTCCCGGGCGATGGCCCGGGTCAGCTCCACGTTGTAGCCGGCCGGCCGGCCGTTTTCATCCAGGTACTCGTAGGGCGGGTAGTTGTCGTCGCCGCCCACCACGATGCGCCGGTGGGCCGGCAGCTCCAGGGCGGCAAACCACTTGGCGTGCAGGTGGCGGTAGGTGCCGTCGGCCATGACCAATGCCAGCCCCTCGTTGAGCAGGGCCAGCGTGTCCCGGTCGCCCTCGCGCACGGCGAAACAGAAATCCTGGCGAAACTCGGCGATGGGCCGGGGCACCACCTTGAGGTTCGTAAGCCCCGTCTCCTGGATCAGCCGCAGGGCCACCAGGCGCGGGATGACCACCGCGTCGCAGCGGCCCTCGGACAACTGTCGCAGGGCTTCCTCGAAGGTGGCGGTGGTGCGGATCTCGATGCCGCGCTTCCGGCGGCGCAGAAATTCCTCGGCGTTGTCGCCCTTCATCACGGCCACGGTGCGGCCGCGCAGATCGTCCAGGTCCTGGATATCGGCGGTGTCCTGGCGCACCACGATGGCGCCGTACAAGGTCATGTAGGGCACGGTGAAATCGAAAAGGGCTTCGCGCTCGGGGGTGCGGCCCACCAGGGGCAGGGCCTCGATCTCGCCGCGCGCCAGCCATCCCTTGACCTCTTCCCATGGCCCGGTGCGGAACGTCACCCCACGCCCCATGGCCACCAGGGCGGCGCGCAGCAGCTCCACCGAAAAGCCGTCCGGCCGCCCGTCGGCAGCCACGATGCAAAAGGGCGGGTATTCGATCTCGCAGGCCGACAGAATCGGGGCGGCCGCGGCCCAGGACGGAGTCGGCACGGCAGGCAGCAGGAGAAAAACGGCTGCCAGAACCGCGACCAGGGCGATACGGGCACTTTTTGTGTTCATTTTTCCCCATCAGTTCTGTGCCGGTTGGCCATGGCGAGCAACTCGGCGGAGTAAAGGCCCAAAGCGGTCCAAATCAGGCCGAAGGTCGCCCAGTGCAGCGGGGCCACCGGCTCGTGGAAGCGCAGCACCGCCAGCAGGAACATGCCGCTGGGGGAGATGTACTGCAGCAGCCCCACGGTGGCCAGATGGATGCGGCGGGCGCCGATGTTGAACAGCAGCAGGGGTATGGCGGTCACCAGGGCGGCGCCCACCAGGATCAGGTCCATGACTAGCCCATGGTTTCCGAAAGTCCCCCGGCCGGCCAGCTCCAGGTGAACCAGGATGCCCACGGCCGGAATGGAAAGGACCAGGGTTTCCACCGTGAGGCCCACCAGGGCCTCCACCGCCGCCATTTTGCGAATCAGGCCGTAGATGCCGAAGGAAAATGCCAGCGCCAGGGAAATCCAGGGAACAGTGCCCAGGTCGATGGCCTGGATCGCCACCGCCACGGCCGCCAGCCCCACGGCCCATCCCTGCCGGCGGGTGAGCCGTTCGCCGAGAAACACCATTCCCAGCATCACGTTGACCAGCGGATTGATATAATACCCCAGGCTGGCCTGAAGGACAAAACCATTGTTGACGGCCCAGATGTAGATCAGCCAGTTGGCCGCCACCAGAAGCGCCGTCAGGCAGAGCAGGAGCAGCAGGCGGGGCCGCCACAAAACGCCGGCCAGGTCGCGGGCCTGCCCGGAAATCAGGACCAGGGGCAGCAGCAGGGCCAGGGACCAGACGATGCGGTGAAGGATGATTTCAAACGGCGGCACCGCCGTCAGCATGCGCCAGTACAGCGGGCTGAGGCCCCAGATGAGAAAGGCGCCGCCGGCGCACAGACCGCCGGCCAGAACCTCGGCGTTTTGAAACATTTTGATTTTCAAGGGGAATCGATTCACGACCACGTGTTCTCCAGAGGGGAGGCGGCTTTTGCCGGCGGCCCTTCAGGGGGCGAAGTGGTAAACATTTCAAATCATTCAAGATGGTTATCGTTCCGCCGGCTCCCGGCATGGTGGCCCGGGCCCCAAGAATTTGTTGACAAAAGAAAGACTTATCATTAAAAAGGGCCAGTTTGGAAAGCCAGCGTACCGCAAGCCACCACCGGTATTCATCACCTTCCAAAGAGGAGTCTCGTACCGATGACGCTCACCAAGGCAGATATCGTCGACGCCCTGCCGGACAAACTCGGCCTGCCCCGCAACCGTTGCGCCGAAATCGTCGAAACGCTGCTGGAGATCATGAAGCATACCATGGAAAACGGCGAGGACATTCTCATCAGCGGTTTCGGCAAGTTTTGCGTGAACGAGAAAAAGGCACGCAAAGGCCGCAACCCCGCCACCGGCGAACCGATGATGCTGTCCCAGCGACGGGTGGTGGTGTTTCGCTGCTCCAACATCCTGCGTGAAAAAGTCAACGGCAAGCGCAGATAGACGCTTGGGACATCCCCTTTTCCCCTGTATCTAAAGATTTCCGGCAAATAGCGGAAAATCACGGCGGAGCCTTGTCGCCCCTCGCATGAGGGCCCCGGTAGATGACCATCGACGAAAATCATCCCCTTTTGCTCCAGATGCTGGCCGAGCTTCACCGGCGTACCGGCGGCGACCTGTCCGCCAGCGTGTCGATGTATGACCTGGGCGCCGCGGCGGGTATCGACCGCCAGGGGGCCCAGGAGGTGGGCCAGGCCTTGATCGGTGCCGGGCTGGCTGCCATTGTCTCCTTGTCGGGCAAAATCGGCATCACCGCCGAGGGGATTGCCTATCTTGAGGACCGCGGCGCGGCAGCGCCGGCGCGGGAAGAGGGGGTGCGGCTGGGCGCCGCGCCGGTGGTTGAACCGGCGGCCAGGGAGGCCGTCGAAGTCCTGGTGGCCCGCATCAAGACCGAGGCCGGCGGTCAGCAGTGGCCCTTCGAGGCGTTTTCCGAACTGGCCGCCGATTTGAGAACCATCGAGGCCCAGCTCGCCTCGCCCCGCCCCAAGGCCGCCATCCTGCGCGAATGCCTGCGCGCCGTGCGCGCCCTGTTGGACCGCAACGGCGCCCGCGGGGCTCTTCCCCGCATCGACGCGCTCATCAATTAGAGGCTGCGCACCGCCCCGGTGAGGGTCCAGATGCCGGCGACCAGGAAGAAGGCGCCCGCGGCAAACTTGATGGCCGCCGGGGGGATCCAGCGGCCCACCGCATCGCCGAGAAAAACCGCCAGCAGGCTGCTGAGCACCAGGGCCACGGCCGAGCCGAGAAACACCGAGAGTCTCGCCCCGTCGCATTCCGCCGACAGGCAGAAAGTCGCCACCTGGGTCTTGTCGCCCAACTCGGCCAGAAACACCATGCCGAAGGTGGCCAGCAGAATCTTCAGGTCCATTTCCTCTCTCTCCCCTTTCGCTCAAGCCGTCCTGCCGATCAGCCTCAGCGCCTTTTGAACCACGTTGTCCACGGTGAGTCCGAGTTTTTCCATCACCGTGGCCCCCGGCGCGGAAGCCCCGAAGCGCTCAATGCCGAGCACGGCGCCCTTTTCGCCCACATACCGTTCCCAGCCCATGCCGATGCCCGCCTCGATGGCCAGGCGCGCCTTGACCTCCGGCGGCAGGACGGTGCGGCGGTAGTCTGCCCCGGCCCGTTCGAACAGCTCCCAGCTCGGCAGGTTGACCACCCGCACCGCCAGGCCGCGGTCGGTGAGCACTCGGCCGGCCTTCAGGGCGAGGTGCAGCTCGGCGCCGGTGGCGATGAGGATCAGCTCCGGTTCACCGCTGCAGTCGGCCACCACGTAGCCGCCCCGGGCCAGCTTGCCGCGGGTGGTCTCCGGATCGAGCACCGGCAGCTTCTGGCGGCTGAGCACCAGGGCGCAGGGGCCGTCGCAGCGGCAGACGGCGATTTTCCAGGCTTCGGCGGTTTCGTTGGCATCGGCCGGGCGGATTACCGTCAGGTTGGGAATGGCCCGCAGGGCCGCCAGGTGCTCCACGGGCTGGTGGGTCGGGCCGTCTTCGCCCACGGCGATGCTGTCATGGGTGAAGACGTAGATCACCGGCAGCTTCATCAGGCTGGCCATGCGGATGGCCGGGCGCATGTAGTCGGCAAAGACGAGAAAGGTGCCGCCGTAGGGGCGGATGCCGTGATGCAGGTAGAGGCCGTTGAGGATGGCGCCCATGGCGTGCTCCCGCACCCCGAAGCGGATGTTACGCCCCTCGTAACTGCCCTTTTGAAACTCCGGGGATCCGTTGAGAAATGTTTTGTTGGAAGGCGCCAGGTCCGCCGATCCGCCCATGATCGTTGGCAGCCGCTCCGCGACGGCGTTGAGCACTTTCCCGGACGCGGCCCGGGTTGCGATGGGGCCGTCCTCCGGAGCGAAGACCGGCAGGGCGGCGTCCCAACCGGACGGCAGGTGCCCGCAGACGGCGTCCAGCCAGGCGTCGGCCAGGTCGGGGTAGGCCTGGCGATAGGCGTTGAAGGTTTCCATCCAGGCGGCCTCGGCGGCTTGCCCGCGGGCGATGGCGCTGCGGCAATGCTCCAGCACCGCCTGCGGCACGCAGAATTGATCATCCGGCTTGCAGCCGAGGCAGGTCTTGGTCAGGCCGACCTCTTCTTCGCCCAGCGGCGCGCCGTGGGCGTCGGCGCTGTCCTGCTTGTTCGGGCTGCCGAAGGCGATGTGGGTGCGCACCATCACCAGGGACGGCTTGTCGGTGATGTCCTTGGCGGCCTGCAGGGCGGCGCCGAGTTCGGCCAGGTCGTTGCCGTCGGCCACCCGTACCACGTGCCAGTCGTAGGCCTCGAAGCGCCGGGCCACGTCTTCGGTGAAGGTGATGTCCGTTGCGCCCTCGATGGAAATCCGGTTGTCGTCGTAGATGCAGATCAGCCGCCCCAGCCCGAGATGACCGGCCAGGGAAGCGGCCTCGGCCGCCACGCCTTCCATCAGGTCGCCGTCGCCGCAGATCACCCAGGTGCGGTGGTCCACCAGGGTGTGGCCGGGGCGGTTGAAGCGCGCGGCCAGGTGGCGTTCGGCCATGGCCATGCCCACGGCGTTGGCCAATCCCTGCCCCAGCGGCCCGGTGGTGGTCTCCACCCCGGGGGTGACGCCCAGCTCGGGGTGCCCGGGAGTGCGGCTTTCCCACTGGCGGAAGTTTTTCAGGTCATCGAGGCTCAGGTCGTAGCCGGTGAGGTAGAGCAGGCTGTAGAGGAGCATCGAGGCGTGGCCTCCCGAGAGCACGAAACGGTCCCGGTCGAGCCAGTCGGGCTTGCGGGGATGGTGCTTGAGGAACCGGGTCCAGAGCAGGTAGCCCACCGGCGCCAGGCCCATGGGCGCGCCGGGGTGCCCGGAGTTGGCCTTCTGGATGGCGTCCATGGACAGGGTGCGGATGGTGTTGATGCTCAGTTGATCGACATCGGCGGCGAGAGCCGACGGGTTGCAGGTCATGGTGGTCTCCTTTCCGTGGCGGCCCGGCCGTGGCCGGTCCCCCGGGGGTTGGTAATCGATGCCTCACAGCGGTCTTTGCGCCGCGCGGCGCAAAATTTTAACGGCTTGATACAATGGTTTAGTCGGGGATGCAAGCCCGGGGGGAGAGCGGCGTGCACGGACACGGACCTTCACAAACAAGCACGGATCGGCAAGGACCGCATGAGGCTGTCCGTGTCCGTCCGTGAAGGTCCCTGCCTGTCCACCTTCGTCCGCGGGCCGTTCTCACAACGCCCGCAAGAACTCCGGCTTCAGCGCCACCCGTCCGGCGAGGGCCGCGTCGATGAGGGCCAGGGTGCGCGCCTTGTCTTGGGGCAGCTTGGCCCGGATGGGCAGGTAGTTGGAGGCATGGTTGGCGTGGAAGAGGCCGTTGGTGAGCTCGGTGTGGGCGATCATGGTGCGCAGCTCGGCCAGCATGCCCATGGGATCGGGCATGCGGAAGCGCCCGGCCCGGTAGTCGTCGTGAAGGGGGGTGCCCGGGATCAGCATCAGGCTCAAGGCCCCCACGTACTCGGGATCGATGGCCGTCAGGACCCGTCCGGTGGCCTCGGCGTGCACCGCCGAACGCTCGACGCCGGCCAGCCCGAGCAGCACGGTGAGGGACAGTTTCAGCCCGGCGGCCCGGGCCTTGCGGCCCATGTCGATCATGCGCCGGCTGTCGGCGCCCTTGCGCACCGCGGCCAGGGTCTCGTCGTCGCCGGACTCCAGGCCCATGTAGGCGATGCCCAGGCCCAGGGACGCCAGCTCGGCCAGCTCGGCGTCGGACTTCATCGCCAGCCCCTTGGTGTTGGCGTAAACCCCGACGCGTTGCACCCAGGGCAACTGCTCGCGGATGGCGGTGAGAATTTTCACCAGCCGCTTCTGGGGCACGATGAGGGCGTCGCCGTCGCAGAGAAAGACCCGCCGCTGGCGGCGGGCGGAGCGGGCGGCAAAGGCGATGTCCGCCATGATGATCTCATCGGGCTTGATCTTGAAACGTTCGCCCTTGTAGGCGCCGCAGAAGGTACACTTATTGTGGCTGCAACCGACGGTAACTTGCAGCAGGATGCTGTCGGCCTCGCTGGGCGGCCGGATGATGTTGCCTTCGTAGTGCATGGTGCGGCTCCCGAAACGGTAGGCGATGGGTTTGATTTTTCCAAAGCTAATCCATGGCGCCCCGCTTTTCAAATGCCGCGGCCAATTTTTTCAGAAGTTCCTCGAAGCGCATCGGCTTGAGCAGGTAGTCGAAGGCCCCCAGCTTCATGCCCTCCATGCTGGTTTCCACCGACGCGTGGCCGGTGAGCAGAATCACTTCCGTCTCCGGGCGCTGCTTCTTGATTTTCCGCAGCACATCGATGCCGTCCATGCCGCCGGGCATTTTGATATCCAGCAGCACCACGTCGAAGGGCCTTTCCGCGATCCGCCGGACCGCCTCGCGGCCGTCGGCCACCCCCTCGGCGGCCATGCCGCGCTTGCGCAGCCGGTTGACGATGGTTTCCAGAAAGTCGAGCTCGTCGTCGACCACCAGGATGGTTCGCGGTTGCATTGCCAGCCTCCTTGTCCTCGTTTGACCTGTTGCGTTGCCTATTTGCGGTCCGGGATCACCACGGGCAGGATCACGGTGGCCCGGGTGCCCCGGGGGGAGAGGTTTTCCAGCAGCAGGCGTCCGCCCATTTTCTCGATGATCTGAAAACTGATGGCCAACCCGAGCCCCGTGCCCCGCCCCGGTTCCTTGGTGGTAAAAAACGGATCGAAGACCCGGGGCAAATGCTCGGGGGGGATGCCGGGGCCGTCGTCGGTGAAAGTGATCCGGATTTCCTTGTCTACCCGCCGGGTGGCACAGGTGATGGCACCGTCCTTGCCGATGGCGTCGATGGCGTTGTTGAGCAGGTTGAGAAAAACCTGCTGCAGTTGGCTCTGGTCGCTGGCGATGATGGGCAAGTCGTCGGCCAGGTCCAGCTCGATGCGGATATCGTTGACCCGGGCATGGTTTTGCAGCAGCTCCACCGTTTCGGTGAGTACCCGGTTGACGTCCACGTCGTCCAGGCGCGGTTCCATGCGCCGGGCAAAGCCGAGCATGCGGTGGGTGATCTTGCGGGCCCGCTCCACGTGGTTTTCGATCTTGTCCAGCGAGGCCTCCAGTTCTGGAAGAACGGCGCTGTCACGCAAGGCGGGATCGTCCAGAAGGTCCCGGATCCAGCCCGCTTTCTCACCGATCACGGCCAGCGGGTTGTTGATTTCGTGGGCGATGCCGGCGGCCATTTTGCCCAGGGCGGCCATCTTGTCGCGCTGGAGCAGCTGGGCGTTGAGCTTGCCGAGATCCCGGCTGGCAGCCTCCAGGCGAGAGACGATGGTCTGGGTGGTGACCACGGTGACGACAATGATGGCAAAGCACCCCAGCAGGATGATCATTATCTCGGTATCTCGGGTGCGATGAAGGCTGTTGATCTGGTCGGCGCTGTCCTGGCTGACGATGAGCAGCCAGTTCTTGCTCTTGAGCCAGGCGCCGGCCATGTAACGGGTGGCGCCGTTGTCAGCCGTCTGCCGAATCACGGTGGCCTCCTCGCCGAAGCGCCGCGGCACCAGGGAGGCCTGGCGGTCGAGCACCCGGCCGACCAGGCGGGATTCGGTCTGGAGATAGCCTTTCGTGTTGACGATATAAGCGTCTCCGGATTCACCCACCCGGACGCTGCGTACCAGCCGGTTGAACACCTGGCTGTCGATGGTGGTCCGCAGGATCCAGGGGCCCCGGGGGCCGTGACCCCGGATGGCGATGATGAAATGCGGCAGCTGGCGGAACCCGGTGAACACGTCGCTGATGTACCGGCCGCGGCTCATGGTTTCGCGAAACCAGGCTTCGTGGGAATAATTCAGTCCCTTGAGGGCAAACGGACCCGAATAGGCCACTTGGCGGCCGGCGGCATCGATGACTCCCAGGTCCACCAGCCCCAGCCCGTCGGCGCGGTGGGTGATCACATTGAACAGGGCGTCCAGATTCTCCTGGTTTCCCAGCTCCTCGAAACTCCGGGTTTCCACCAGGATGGACAGCAGGGTGGTGCGGTCGTTGAGAAACACGTCCACGGCATTGGCCTGGGAGCGGGCCAGGTGTCGGATCTGGTCCTCGATGCGGGCTTCAACCACCGTTACATGCTGGTGATAAATCACCGCTCCGAGGGTCAACAAGGGGGTGATGGAGACCACCAGGGTGATGGCGATGATGCGGCGGCGCAGGATGCTGTAAAGGGACGCCTTGATCATCCATTGCCTCCGCCGGGGGGGGCAGGCGGCGCCTCCTCCGGTAGCATTCGGCCGGTGGCGAGCAGGTTGCGGTGCAGTTCGAAGCAGCGCGCCAGGTCGTGGCGGATATGGCCGGGGCGGCCCTTTTTGAGGTAATCGGCCAGGTAGTCGCGGTAGGCCGGGTGGGCGCAGTTGGCGATGATCCGCCGGGCGCGCTGCATCGGCCCCAGGCCGCGCAGGTCGGCCAGACCCTGCTCGGTGACGAGCACCTGCACCGAATGCTCGTTGCTGTCCACGTGGGGCACCATCGGCACGATGGAAGAGATCCGCCCGTTCCTGGCCGTCGAGGCGGTCATGAAGATCGACAGGTAGCTGTTGCGGGTAAACTCGCCGCTGCCGCCGATACCGTTGACGATGTCGGTGCCGTAGAGGTGGGAGCTGTTGACGTTGCCGTAGATATCGGCTTCCAGGGCCGTGTTGAGGGCGATGACCCCCAGGCGCCGGATCACCCCGGGATGGTTGGAAATCTCCTGTGGCCGCAGCACGATGCGCGGGGCGAAGAAGTCAAGGTTCTCCACCACCTCGGCCATCTTGGGGGCCGTGATGGGCAGGGCCGTGGCGCTGGCCCCGAGAACGCGGCCGGCGGCGATCAGATCGATGATGGCATCCTGGAGCACCTCGCTGTACATGGCAAAGGGGGGAATGTCCGGGTGGGCGCCGAGGCCCGCCATGACGGCGTTGGTGAGGTTGCCCACCCCGGCTTGCAGCGGCAGGAATTCCTTGGGAATTCTTCCCGCGCGCATCTCGGCCAGGAGGAAGGAGACCAGGTGCTCGGCGATGTGCTGGCCATTGGCGCCGGCAGGCGAGAAGGGGGACACCTCGTCCGGGGCATCGTTTTCAACGATGCCGATGATCTTGCGCGGATCGACCCGGGCGTAGGCAAGTCCTACCCGGTCGAGCGGTTCATGGATCGGAATCGGCAGGCGATGGGGCGGCGGTGGTAGCACGAGGATGTCGGCCATCTCGCAGAGGCGCGGCGAATGGCGCCGGTTGATTTCGATCACCACCCGGTCGGCATATTGAAGATAGGTGGGCGAGGCACCGATGGACGTGGTGAGAAACACCCGGCCGTCGCGGGTGACGTCGGTGGCCTCGACCACCGCCAGATCGATGCGCCCGAAGAATCCGAACAACACCGTCTGAGGCAGGTGGGACAGGTGCATGTCCACGTATTCCACCTGTTCCTGGTTGATCTGGCGGCGGAGGGCGGCGCCGCTCTGGTAGGGGGCGCGCCAGGCGACCGCCTCGGCCCGGGCCAGCTCCTCGTCGATCACCTGGCCGCTGGAGGCCCCGGTGAGCACCCGCACCTTGAAGGGGCGGCCGGCGACATGCTCGCTGCGGGCCCGGGCCGCCAGGGCCCGGGGGACTACCTTGGCGGCGCCGGCAGGGGTAAAACCGCTGAAGGAAACGGTGGCGCCGTGGTCAATGGCCGTCACGGCCTCTTCGGGCGTCAGCAATGGAAAGCCGTTGATTCTGGGCATAAGACCTCGCTGGGGACGAATAAGCCGAGAGTTGAACTCAAAAGCAGCAAGCCCCATGCCAGTTCCGACGCCGGACAACGGGCGCTGCGAGGCGGGGGCCCCGCGGTGAATCCGGCAGCGGCCTGTCCATCTTTTTTACATGCTGTAAAAGCGGCGGCGGAAATCGCGGTTTTTTAACGTTCAAGACGCGAGGTCCCTGGCGGACGGGGCGGCCCGGCTTCGGGAAGCGGCCGGTAGACGACGAACCCCGGGCGAAGTTTGACGGTGGGATCCACCACGGCTTCGCCGGACTGGGGACCGACGTGAAAGGCCACGATTTCGCAGCCCACCGGGCGGTGGCGGGCGTCCAGGAGCTGGAGGACGTCGCCGTTGCGCAGTCCGTGGTCGCTGCCCAGCCCGAAGAGGATTTCCCAGCCGGTTTTGCGGTAGGCCATCTTGTAGATGGGGCCGAGACCGCGGGCCTGGAGGGCCGAGATGCTGCCTTCGGCGCCTCTGTAGGCGCGGCAGGCAAGCAGCAGGGCCGCCGGCAGCAGCACCATGGCCACCACCCAGGGGGCGAGGCCCAGGTAGCGACGAAAGAGGGATGTCTGGCTGGCGTGCAGGGCTTCCTCGTTGGCAAAAATACGAACCTGCAGCGGCGGTGCCTCCGGGTCCGGCGGCAGGCTGCGCTGGCGGATGAAAACCGGGTATTCGCCGGCTGCCGCGCCGCTGTCGGCCTGCAGCTCGGCCCGCCACAGGCGCCCCTTGAGTTCGAGAAAGTGAATGCGGAAGGCCGGGTATTCCGGCTCGCACACCAGGATTTCGTCGATGAGGGCCGGATCGACGATGCGGTTGTCGAACATGGCGTTCTGCTGGGCGTAGGGTTTGATCGACCCCATCAGCTTGCCGCTGATGGGCACCACCGTGCCGGCCACCGCCTTGAAAATATTGGCTCGATTGCCCACAGCGTCGATGAGAATGTCCGCCATGGCCAATGCCAGAAGACCAAACACCGCCATGGTGAGGTAACTGCGCTGCCTTTGCATGCTGGGCTACCTCGCCGCCGGCGGGCGGGCTTGAGGGTCTGCGGCCGTGGTGGCCGTTTGAAGACGGCGGATCAAGAAGCGGGCGCCTACTACCGTCAGGATGGCTGCCGGAACGAAGCTTTTGAGAAACACCATGGTCAGGTCCCCGTCACCGACGGCGCCATGGTGGATGCTGAAGCCGAGTTCCGCAATCAGCAACAGGTCCATCGCGACCACTACCAGTTTTTGCTTGCCGTTCATCGCGTCCATGGGCGGCCCTTTCCCCATCGTGGCCCCCGGCGGCCGCGGAGACCACGATGGTGTCGCGCTGTATTATCTTTTCTTGCGAAGGTCCTGCTTGGAGACGTTCATCACCTTGAGGGCCACCTTGCGCTCGCCTTCCAACTCATAGGCGATGCGCACCATATCGCCTGCCTCCGGCGGAATGCCGACCTTGGCCTTGGTCAGGTCGTACTCGCCGACGATACCCGTGGGCTGCCCGTAGTGGTGATTGTCGGAAAAATTGGTGTCGAACTCTTCAATTTTGATCGTCTTGGCCGTTTCATCATAGGACAGGGTTTTGCCCTGGCTGACTTCTGCGGCCAAGGCCCCGGCGGAGAAGAGGAAAATCGCCAGCAAGGCCATCATTGCGATTACGGGTTTGGCGGGTTTCATCGATGCGCTCCTTTCATGGTGCTTCTTTGGAGTCGATTGCCGCTAGGCTTGGGTGCCGGCCTTTTTTTCACGCAACTCCCGGGCTGCGCCCTGGAGCATGATTTTCATGATGTAAAGACAGATCAGGGTAATGGTGCTGAGGATGATCACCGCCGCGGGAGCGGAAAACCCGTACTGTTTCAGGATGATGGAGATCATGCAGCAGACCACCGCGGTGCCGAAGGCCAGGCGGATGCCGTAGCCCTTGGCGTACTTGGTGGCCACGGTGCCGATCTGGGCCCCGATGGCCGCCCCGGTGAGCATCACGAAGACCGCCACCAACTCGATACGCCCCTTGATGGCGTAGGTGAAGGCGCCGTAGAGCCCGGATATCATCACCTCGAACAGGTCGGTGCCAACGGCGATGTGAGTCGGACAGCCGATGAGGTAGACCAGGGCCGGCATGCGCAGCAGGCCGCCGCCGATGCCGAGGAAGCCGGCCAGCACGCCGGTGAGAAAGCTGACGAAGATCGGCAGCCAGGCCGAACAGACAAACCCCGCGTGCTTGAAATGCACCATGGGGGGGATGCGTATCTTGTGCAGCGTCTTGTACCAGGTGATCCCCTCGGTGCCGTGCTCCCCGTCGACCACGCCGGCCTTCTTCTTGGAGACGGCCTTGTAGTAGTCGTAAAACACCATCCCGGAAATCAGGGCGAGGAACCCGACGTAGACCCAGCGGACCACCGAGCCGATCTGACCGAGGCGCTCCAGGTACATCACGATCTGGGCGCCGCACTCGATGCCGATCATGGTGCCTATCAGCATCACGAGGCCCAGCTTGTAGTCCACGTTACCGAACTTGCTGTGGCGCACGGTGGAAATCATCGACTTGCCCGCGATATGGGCCATGTCAGTACCGATGGCAAAAGCCATGGGAAAACCGAGGATGTTCAGGCCGGGGGTGACCATCCAGGCGCCGCCCATGCCGAAGAAGCCGCCGATGACCCCCACCGAAAAGCCGATCAGCACCAAGCCCGGCCAGAAGATGTTCACCCCGGCGATGGGCATGTACATGTAGAGCCAGCTTGCTGTTTCCATTGCATTGTCCTCCTGCTCTGTCGCCGTTGCCGGCGGATCAGTGTTCGACGATTTTGCGGCTGCTCAGGTCCAGGCCGGTGCGCTCCATGATAAAATCCATCAGGAAACCGAGGAAGGCGCCGTAGGCGGCGGTCAACCCCGCGGCCCAGGTGGCAAACAGGGTGATGTTGGTGTTGTACAGGTTGGCCACATAGTGCATGAATCCGTTGCTGATCACGCGGGTGTCCGCCACCACCACCAGCTCGCTCGACTTGCCGCCGGCCGCCAACACCCATTCCGGCGCCAGCAGCATCCAGGCCGCCAAGGCCACCATCATTGTCATGGTGAATCGTTTCATGCCCGTGTTCCTCCTTTTGGGTTGTTTAACTTGAAAATTCGGGAGCCGTTGTTTCGTCGGCCATGCCGGTCTCCGGGAGCGGGCGCCCATGCCTCGCGGAGATCCGAACCGTTGCTGTGACCCGTTCCCGAAGCAGGAAGAATGCCAATGCACAATTTTGCACGATATTTGCTTTCAATCCGCAGCGAGTGCTGACGGCTGAGGCCTTTGTTTCCCAATACGGGACAAGCTTTGGGCCGGGACCGGCAGAAAGGTGGACAGGCGGCTCAGCAAGGAGGCGGGACATGTCGTTTCTGGAAAAATACCAACAAACTGTTGCGCAACTTCCCCTTATCACGCATTTCCCCCCCCTCCGTCTCGATACCCGGCTGGCCTTTTGGAGCATCCCGCCGGTGGTGGCCATCATCCTGCTCACCGGCTTGGTTTTCCACTCGGTGTCCAACCGGTTTATCGGGATGGCGCTGGAGCGCTCGGTGAAGCTGCAAACCCGGGCCATGGCCCGGGAGCTGGAGCTGGAGTTGGCGCAATATCGGCGCGATTTGCTCTTTTTGGCGCAACAGCCGGAAGAACGCACCCGATACGGGGACCTGCTGTTGCGTATCGCCCGTGCCGGCGCTGGCGCCGTTGCCTATCGTGCCGTCGGGTTCGTTTCCCGGCCCAAAGGCGAGCACTTGTTCTGGGTTTACGACCAGGATCGGATCGTGCAAATCGCGCCAAGCCAGATGGCGCAAATGGAGCCGGACCCCTTCACTCTGATGGATCGTTTTCAGCAACTGGAACCTGGAGAGGTCTGGCTGTCGCCCATCAACGAGGCACGTTATGGCTTTCCCTCGGCGGCAAACCCCAACCGCAAGATCCTGGCCAAGGTGATCGTCCTGGTGACGCCCCTGTGGACGGAGCAGGCCGAGGCGCCGGGCTATGTGATGCTGGCGGTGGACGTGGGGCGCCTGCGCAACCTGCTGTCCCTTTATAACAGTCCCCGGTCGCCCATCTGGTCCTACCCGCGCACCCCTGAAATCCGCTACAGCTATCTCTTCGACCTGGACGGCTGGATCCTGTTTCAAAGCGACGACCCGCAACGGCCGGAGGCCGCCTTTTCCACCTTTCTGGCCCGCGCCGACCTCGAAGGCACCCTCGGCCGGCCGGAACTGCCCGAGGCCTTCCGGCCCGCGGCCCGCTATGGCTACTTCTGGAAGATGGTGCGCGAGGTGCGCGAAGGCCACTTCGGCATCAAGGGACCCGATGACCACGGGAACCTGCCGGCGGGACAAAAATCGCATTTCCTGGCCTACAGCCCCATCCGCTTTTCCACCTCGCCGCAAAAGCCGCCCACGGTCTACGCCGGACTGGCCTATGTCGACGTGAGCCGGCTGCCGCTGGTGGCCGGCGACAAGCAGGTGAACGTCATCTTGATCGTGAGCCTTTCCGCGGCGCTCATGGTGGCGGCGGTGCTTTTCGGGGTCGGCCGGACCATCACCGGCCCCATTCTGCGCCTGGCACGTGAAGTGCGGGCCATTGAGAAGAGCGGACGATTGAGGCCCATTGCGTTACCGTACCGGGGCCTGGAGTTGGCCACCCTGCAAGGGGCCATCAACCGCATGGTGGCCACCGTGAAAGCCCAGATGGAAGAGATTCGGATCAAGGACCAGGCCATCGCCTCGGCCCAGGCCAGCCAGGTGGCCTGGGAAGTGGACGCCCCCTGCCCGGCGCCGGTGGGCGACATGGTGCCGGGACTGGTGGGCAGCGGCCCCCTGATGGAGCGATTGAAGAAGGAAATTCTCCGGGCCGCCGAGGTGGATGCCGATGTGTTGGTCCTCGGGGAAACCGGCACGGGAAAAGAGTTGACGGCCGAGTCGATCCACCGCCTGAGCCGCCGCCGGGAGCGCCCCTTCCTGGCCATCAACTGCGGCGCCCTGGATGAAAACCTGCTCCTGGATACCCTGTTCGGCCATACCCGGGGGGCCTTCACCGAGGCCCGCGGCGAACGCAAGGGCGCTTTTCTCGAAGCCGAAGGCGGCACCCTGTTTCTGGACGAGATCCAGGCGGCATCGCCGAAGGTGCAGCAGGCGTTGTTGCGGGCGCTGGCCGTTCGACGCATCAAGCCGCTGGGCAGCGACCGCGAAGTGCCGGTGGACGTGCGCATCATCGCTGCTTCCAACGCGGACCTGAGGGCCTTGATCGAAGAGGGCCGTTTTCGCGAGGATCTCTACTTCCGCCTCAAGGTGCTCACCTTGCACACGCCGTCGCTGCGGGACCATCGGGAGAATATCGAGGTTTTGGCCCGCCATTTTTTGAACGACATCAGCCAGCGGCGCGAGGGACCGGGACTGGCGTTGAGCCGTGGCGCCCTGGAAAAGCTGCGCTGCTACCACTGGCCGGGAAACGTGCGCGAGCTGGCCCATTGCCTCCTGCGGGCGGCCGTCATGACCGATGCCAGCGTCATCCAGGCCGACGACTTGCAGCTCGACGAGGCGGCGGAGACGTCGCCGGCGTCTTTCCCCGTTCCCTCGGCGGTTTCCGTCAAAGCGACGGAAGCTGGGCAGCGTGCCGACGTGCGGCTCAATTCGCGGCAGCGCAAGGCCGTGGCCGTGCTCGGCGCCACCGACGCCTTCGGCCGCAGCGACTACCAGCGGGCGGCCGGCGGCGTACCGCCGCGCACCGCGGTGAACGACCTGAATGACCTGGTGCGAAAGGGGCTGCTCAGGCGCATCGGCAAGGGGCCGGCCACGCGCTACGCTTGGACGACGCACGGGCCGATGCCGGGCGGCAAGGAAGGAGATTTCCGGTGAAGCGAATGATGGGATGGATTCGCCGTCGGCGAGGCCCCGAGAACGCCCGCGCCGCAGCGGCCAACGTGGGCGCGTCGGATGTCTTTCGCCGAAAATACGAGAATTTCAAGATCCTGCTGGAGTCCAACGCCGAACTGCTCAGCATCATGGCCGACATCGAAACCAAGCTCGGAAGTCGGCTGGCCTTCGGTCCCGGCTATATCGAGGCGGTCTGGTTACGCACCCTGTTTCACACCGGCCGGATGATCCGCAGTTTTGCCGCCATCAGCGGGCGACCCCAGCCGGAACTGGAAGCCCGCCTCAATGCCATCGGAGAACGCATGGGCGGCGAGCTTTCGGAGGCACCGGAAGCGTCGACCGCGGCACTGGTGATCCCCTACGGGCGCCTGGGCGCCGAGGCCCTGCCGGCAGTGGGCGGCAAGAACGCCAACCTCGCCGAGGTGGGCACGCGGCTCGGCCTGCCCATCCCCCGGGGGTTTGCCATCACCACCGCGGCCTTCGAGCGGTTTCTGGCCCACAACGGTCTGGCCGAGACCATCGCCGCGCGCAAGCAGAAGCTCGACATCTACGAAACCGAAACCATCGTGGCTGTCGGGGCGGAAATCCGTGGCCTGATCATGGCGGCCGAGGTTCCCGAAGACCTGCAGGCGGCCATCGTTTCCGCCGTTGCGGCCTTGCCGCCGGCGGCCGACGGCCAGCCGCGCCGTTTTTCCGTGCGCTCGTCGGCCATCGGGGAAGACGGGGCGCTGTCGTTTGCCGGGCAGTACGCCACGCGGCTCAACGTGGCTGGCGACGAAATCGTTGACGCCTACAAGGAGATCGTGGCCAGTCTCTTTTCGGACCGGGCCATTGCCTACCGGCTGCACATGGGCTTTGCCTTCCAGGCGGCCGCCATGGCGGTGGCCTGCCAGGAGATGATCACCGCCGAAGCCAGCGGGGTGCTGTATACCCGCAACCCCATCGATGCCGGCGACGACCGGATTCTCATCCGGGCCGTCTGGGGGCTGGGCCCCTATGCCGTGGACGGGGTGGTGCCGCCGGACCGATTCGTCCTGAGCAAGGATCCGGTTCCGGCGATCCTGGAACGCGAGGTGAGCCGCAAGCCGGTCATGCTGACGGCCACTGCGGATGGACGCCTGAGCGAGGCCGGGGTGGAAACTTCCCGCCAGGCGGCCGCGGCGCTGTCCGACGCGGCGGCGCGGCGCCTGGCGGCCTATGGGCTGGCCGTCGAGCAGCACTTCGGCACGGCCCAGGACGTGGAATGGGCCCTGGACAACACCGGCCGCCTGGTGATCCTCCAGGCCCGCCCCCTGCGTGTCGATCCGACGGGCGGCCCGGTGCAGCCGGATGCGGCGGCCCCGGAGGAGGGGCGCCGGGTGATTCTCAGCGGCGGGGAAACCGCTTGCCCCGGCGTCGGCGCCGGGCCGGTGTTCGCCGTGAGGAACCAGGCCGATCTCATTGCTTTTCCCGAGGGGGCGGTGCTGGTGGCGCCCCACAGCTCCCCCCAGTTGGTGATGGTGATGGACCGGGCCCGGGCCATTGTCACCGAGGCGGGTAACGTGGCCGGGCACATGGCCTGCCTGGCCCGGGAATACATGGTGCCGACCCTCGTCAATTTGCCTGCCGCCGCCGGCCGGTTGACTCCCGGAACCATGGTCACCGTGGATGCCGACCACGGGCGTATCTACGAAGGCCGGGTGGCGCGCCTGCTCGAGCGCGCCACCCGGGAGGCGGGGGAGGCAGACGACGGGCCTGCGTACCGGGCCTTGAAAAGGCGCGCCGAGCGGATCCTGCCGCTGCACCTGGTGGATCCGCGTTCTGCGGCCTTCGTTCCGCGCAACTGCCTGACAATCCACGACATCATGCGATATCTCCACGAAAAGGCCTACGAGGCGCTTTTCCAGCTGGGGGACCGGGTGGCCGAAACGGGACAGGGGGCGGTGCGCCTGAAAGCCCCCCTGCCCATTGATTTGTATCTCATCGACCTGGGCGGCGGGCTGCGCCGGGAGGCCGCCGGAAGTCGGTCGGTGACGGTGGACCAGGTGCGCTCAACGCCTCTGAAGGCCCTGGCGGCCGGCATGATGGCGGCTCAGGCGGACGAACACCAGCAACCGCGGCCGGTGGATTTCGGGGGGTTCTGGTCCGTGATGGGGCGTCAACTGCTCGATCCGCCCCGGCTCGGCAGCGAACGCTTCGGCGACCGCAGCTACGCCATCGTCAGCGACGTCTACCTCAACTTCAGCTCGCGGGTGGGCTACCATTACAGCATCCTGGACAGTTTCTGCAGCGCCAACCCGGCCAAGAATTACATCAATTTCGAGTTCAAGGGCGGGGCCGCCGACGAGCGCCGGCGCCACCGGCGGGTGCGGGTGATCCAACGGGTGCTGGTGGAACTGGGTTTCTGGGTGGATGCGGTGGGCGACCGGGTGACCGCCCGCCTGTCCAAGCAGACGGCAGATCTGGTGGCACGGCGGCTGGGCACCCTGGGACGGCTGTTGATTCGGACCCGCCAGATGGACATGCTGATGGCCGACGACGCCATGGTGGAAAAAATGGCGGCCAGGTTCTTGGCGGAAGCCGAAGGACGAGTTGATACGGAACAGGCCATATGATTTTATTCGTGCCACTGTAAAAGTCCGGCCAGCAATATCCGCGTCCATCAGCGGTTGAAGATTTGCCCTCAGGCCCACCTTGTGCTATCAGCAATTTTTTCGATTCGAACCGCAGAGCCCAGGAAAAGCAAGGCTGCTGCGGCGGCGTGGGTCCGGCGCGGCGCCGCCGGCGGTTGGGCAATCTTTGCAGCGGGCGCCGCCGGGAAAGGAGTCGGCCATGGCGGACTACCAGGTCGTTTTCAAGCCTTATGACAAGTCGATCCGCGTGCCGGCGGGCACCAACCTGCTGCGGGCGGCGATGGAAGCCGGGGTGCACATCAACGCCTCCTGCGGCGGCAGCGGCAGCTGCGGCAAGTGCCGGGTGGTGATCACCGAAGGCAGCGTGGAGGGCGGATTGTCGGCCCGTCTGCGCGACGACGAGATCGCCCAGGGCTATCGCCTGGCCTGCCAGGCCACGGTGGTGGGGGATGTCACCGTCACGGTCCCCCTGGAATCCACCGTGGACGCCAGCATCCTGGACAAGCGGGCTGCGCCGCGTCACACCGCCCGGGTCAAGGCTTTCGACTTCGAGAGCATCAAGGAGCAAGGCTTCTTCGTGCCGCCGGTGGAAAAGATTTTCGTCGACCTGCCCGCGCCCACCGCCGCCGACCACGAGCCGGACCTGACCCGCCTCATCAACGCGCTGCGCCAGCAGCACGACGAACACCGGCTCTCGCCGGACCTGCCCTTTATGCGCAAGCTGCCGGACACCCTGCGCCGGAACGATTTCAAGTCCACCGTCACCGTCCTGCGGCCGGTTCGCGACGGGCGGAGCAACCGGCTGGTGAATATCGAGGCCGGTGACACGCGCGGTCGGCTCTTTGCCCTGGCCGTGGACATCGGCACCACCACCGTCTTCGGCCAGGTGGTGGACCTGCGCACCGGCGAAGCCGTGGCCCAGCACGGGGACTTCAACGGCCAGATCCGTTTCGGCGAGGACGTGATCACCCGCATCGCCCTGGCGGAAAAGCCCGGGGGGTTGGAGCAACTCAACCAGGCGGTGCTGGATACGACCAACAAGGTGATCGCCCGGATCCTGGCGCAGGCCAAGGTCGACCCGGAAGAAATCCCCACCGTCACCATCGCCGGCAACACCACCATGACCCAACTGCTGCTCAAGATCAATCCGCGTTACATCCGTCATTCGCCCTACGTGCCGGCCGCCACCCTCTATCCGCCCGTGCGAGCCAAGACCATCGGCCTGGAGATCAACGACCACGCCCGGGCCCTGGTGTTTCCCCAGGTCTCCAGCTACGTGGGCGGGGACATCGTTGCCGGGGTCATGGGCTCCGGGATGTACCGCAGCGCCGAAACCACCCTCTACATCGACATCGGCACCAACGCCGAGATCGTCATCGGCAACAAGGAATGGATGGTCTGCGCCGCCTGCTCGGCCGGCCCGGCCTTCGAAGGCGGCGGGATCCAGTTCGGCATGCGCGCCGAGAAGGGGGCCATCGAGGACTTTTCCATCGATCCGAAGACCTATGAACCGATGCTGCTCACTGTGGGCAACGCCAAGCCCCGGGGCATCTGCGGCTCGGGGCTCATCAGCGCCGTGGCGCGCATGCTGGAAATGGGGGTGATCAACCACCAGGGCAAGTTCGAGCGCGACCTGGGCACGCGGCGCATCCGCCAGACCAACGACGTCTGGGAGTACGTGCTGGCCTGGAAGGACGATACGGATATCGGCCGCAACATCGTGCTCACCGAAATCGACATCGAGAACCTCATCCGCGCCAAGGGGGCCATCTACAGCGGCTGCTTGACCCTGCTCAAGGAAGTGGGGCTCGATTTCGAGGCCGTCGACCAGATCCTGCTGGCCGGCGGATTCGGGGCCTGCATCGATTTGACCCAGGCCATCACCATCGGCCTGTTGCCGGACGTTGATCCCCAGCGCATCCACTACATCGGCAACGGGTCGCTGCTCGGGGCGCGCATCAGCGCCTTGACCAACCAGGTGCGCCGCGATGTCACCCGCGTCACCGCCATGATGACCAACTTCGAGCTTTCCGAGACCGCCAGCTACATGGACCGCTACGTGGCGGCCCTCTTTCTGCCCCACACCGACACCGAACAGTTTCCCTCGGTGTTCGCCCGCATGGAGGCGGCCCGCCGGGGGGCCTAGCCCGGCATCCGGGGCCGGCTTACGCCGCCCCGCGGTTTAGATGCTTGGCAAGATAGCGGCCGGTATGGGTCGGCGGCCGGGCGGCGACCAGGTCCCCGGGAGGGCCGGCAAAGACCACCTGCCCGCCGCCGGCGCCCCCCTCGGGCCCCAGGTCGATGACCCAGTCGGCGGCGGCGATCAGGTCCAGGTTGTGCTCGATCACCGCTACCGTGTTGCCGGCGTCCACCAGGCGTTGCAAGACGTCCAGGAGTTTTTGCACGTCGGCCCCGTGGAGGCCGGTGGTGGGCTCGTCGAGGATGAAAAAAGTGTGCCCCCGGCCGGGCCGGGCCAGGTGGCGGGCCAGCTTGATGCGCTGGGCCTCGCCGCCCGAGAGGGTCGGGCTGGGCTGGCCCAGGCGCAGGTAACCGAGGCCGATGGCGGCCACGAAGGCGGCGGCGCGGTGAATTTCCCTCACGGCGGAGAAGAAGTCCGCCGCTTCGTCGAACGTCATCTCCAGCACGTCGGCGATGGTCCTGCCCTTGTAGCGCACCGCCAGGGTGTCGGCGTTGAAGCGCGTTCCCCCGCAGACCTCGCAGGCCACGTGGACATCGGGCAAAAAACTCATCTTCACCCTGGGATGCCCCTGGCCGCGGCAGGCCTCGCAGCGTCCCCCGGCCGAGTTGAAGGAAAAGCGCGCCGGCGCGTATCCCCGCGCCCGGGCTGCCGGGGTGGCGGCAAAGAGCCGGCGGATCGTGTCCATGATGCCCACGTAGGTGGCTGGCACCGACCGCGGGGTGCGGCCGATGGGACTGTGATCCACCTCGCAGACCGCCGCCACGGCGCTCCATCCGTCGATGGCCTTGCAGGCGGCCGGCTCCGGCGTCCGGCCTCCCAAGCGCGCCCTCAGCTCGTGGTACAAGGTCTGCTTCAGCAGCGACGACTTGCCCGAGCCGGAGACGCCCGTCACGGCCACGAGCACCCCCAGGGGGAATTCAACCGTCAGATCCTGCAGGTTGTTGGCCCGCGCCCCGCGCACCGTCAAGGACGCCGTCCCGGGACGGGGCGGCGGCAGGACCGTCGGCGATCGGCTGTCCCCGGACAAAAGCCTTCCGGTCAACGAGGCGGGATGGGCCGCCACTTCGGCCGGACTGCCGGCGGCCACCACCGTTCCTCCCCGGTCTCCCGCTCCCGGCCCCAGGTCGATGACGGTGTCGGCGGCTCGGATCGTCTCTTCGTCGTGTTCCACCACCACCACGGTGTTGCCCCGGTCGCGCAGGGTTTGCAACGCCTCGATGAGCCGTCGGTTGTCGCGGGGATGCAACCCGATGGTCGGCTCGTCCAGGATATAGGCCGCCCCGGCGAGATTGGAGCCGAGCTGGGCTGCCAGGCGCACCCGCTGGGCCTCGCCCCCCGAGAGGGTGGCGCCCCCGCGTGACAGGGCCAGGTAGCCGAGGCCGAGTCGCTCCAGCAGTTCCAGGCGGCCGCGCAGTTCGGCGAGAATCGGCTCGGCCACCGGCCGGCGGTGGTCCGGGATGGTCAGCTCGTCCAGGATGGCGCCCAGGGCCGGGGCGGGCTGCGAGACCCAATCCCAGATGGTGCGGCCTTCGATGCGCACCGCCAGAGCTTGCGGGTTGAGCCGGCTGCCGCCGCAATCCGGGCAGGTTGCCCCGGTGCGGGCATCCGTGCCGAGCCCCTCGCAGCGGGGGCAGGCCCCCAGGGGGCTGTTGAAGGAAAAACGCTGCGGGTCGTCCGCTGCTGCCACCCCGACGACGCAGGCCGGGCAGATGCCGTCGGTGCTGAAGGCCTGGGTCGCCCCGTGTTTATCGACCACCATCAGGGCACCGCCACCTTCGGCCAACGCGGTGTCCACCAGGGACTCGAGGTCGTCTTCCGGAATTTGTCCCATCACCCAGGCCACGGTGTGCCGCTTGAACCGGTCCAGGGCCATCCCCGGCGCCAGCTCGACGATGTCGCCGTCGACCCAGGCTTCCCTGCAACCGGCCTTGCGTCCCCGTTCCAACACCTGCTTGTGCATCCCCTTGCGGTTGGCGATCTTGGGGGCCAGGATGCGTGCCGGTCGGCCGCTGAACTCGGCCCGGATCCGCGCGGCCATGGCCTCCCGGTTCAGGGCGGCCAGCGGCTGGCCGCAGCGGGGGCAGTGGGGCCGGCCGAGGCGGGCGAAGAGCAGGCGCAGAAAGTGATAGATCTCGGTGAGGGTGGCCACCGTGGAGCGCCGGCCGGCGTGGCTGACGCGCTGTTCGATGGCCACGGTGGGCGGCAGACCGGTGAGCCGGTCCACCTCGGGCCGCTCGAGGATTTTCATGTACTGGCGTACGTAGGGGGCCAGGCTCTCCAGGTAGCGCCGCTGGCCTTCGGCAAACAGGATGTCGAAGGCCAAGGTCGACTTGCCCGAGCCCGAGACGCCGGTGAGGGCCACCAGCCGGTGCCGGGGAATGTCCAGGGTAAGGTTCTTGAGGTTGTGCTCCCGGGCCCCGGCGATATGGATGGCCTGGCCGTTGGCGCTGCCGTATGCGGCCTTGGGGTCCGCGATGGCCGACGGTGCCCGGTCCGGCGGGGCGCCGGCCAGAAGTGGCGCCAGGAAGCGGCCGGTGTGGCTTTCCGGGCAGGCGACCAGCGTCTCCGGGGGACCGGCGGCGACGATGCGTCCGCCGGCTGCGCCGCCTTCGGGGCCGAGGTCGATCACCCAGTCGGCGGTCTGGATGACGTAGGGATTGTGCTCGACCACCACGACGCTTTGTCCCTTGTCCACCAGTTGGTGCAGGGCCTTGAGGAGGGCGCGGATGTCGTCGAGGTGCAGACCGGTGGTGGGTTCGTCGAAGATCAGCAGCCGGCGGCGGCCGTCGCCGCGGCCCAGGTGGCGCGAGAGCTTGAGGCGCTGGGCCTCGCCGCCGGACAGGGTGTTGATCGGCTGGCCGAGGCGCAGGTAGCCCAGGCCGGCGGTGGCCAAGGGTTCCAGGGCGGTGACGATGCGCTTTTGGTCTTGGAAGAAGGCCAGCCCCTCGTCCACGGTCATCTCGAAGATGTCGGCGATGCTGTGGCCCCGGTAGTGCACCGCCAGCACGGCATCGGTGAAGCGCCGGCCCCGGCACACGGGGCAGGTGAGGTAGACGTCGGAGAGAAACTGCATCTCCACCCGCTCGAAGCCCTCTCCGCGGCAGGCCTCGCAGCGGCCGCCGGCCGTGTTGAAGGAAAAGTGCCCCGGACCGAAGCCGGCGGCGCGGGCCGCCTCGGTATCGGCCAACAGCCGCCGGATCGGGGCCAGGGCCTTGGTGAAGGTCAAGGCATTGGCCCGCGGCGTGCGGCCGATGGGGTGCTGGTCCACCAGTTCGACGTCGTCGAGGACCCCGGTGTTTTTCAGTTGGCGATGGCTTCCCGGGCGTCCCTGGTCGTCGCCCTTTTCCCGCTTGATCGCCCGGTAGAGGATGTGCTCCACCAGGGTCGATTTACCCGAGCCGGAAACCCCGGTGACGCAGACGAAGCGCTGCAGCGGAAAAGCGGCGTCGATTTCCTTCAGGTTGTGGGCGGCGGCCCCCTCCACCACCAGCCATCGGGCGTCGGCCATATCCCGCCGCCGGTCCGGGACGGCGATGCGTCGCGCCCCGGTGAGGTACTCGCCGGTGAGCGAGCCGTTTACCTGGGCGGTGGGGCCAAAGTAGGCCAGGCGTCCGCCGTTTTCCCCGGCGCCGGGGCCCAGGTCGATGAGGTTGTCGCTGCGGGCGATGACATCCGGATCGTGTTCCACCACAACCACGGTGTTGCCCTGGTCGCGCAGCCGGATCAGGGTGTCCACCAGGCGCCGGGTGTCCCGGGGATGGAGACCGATGCTCGGTTCGTCCAGGACGTAGAGGGTGTCCACCAGGGAAGCGCCCAGGGCCGCGGCCAGGGCCACCCGCTGCACCTCGCCCCCTGACAGGGTGCGCGACTGCCGGTCCAGGGTGAGGTAGCCAAGCCCCGTGTCCTTCAAGAAATTGAGGCGGCCGCGGATTTCATCCACCACGCTGCGCCGGGCGTCGTCGGCCGCCGGGACCTGGGTTTGAAAAAACGCGAGCGCCGCGTCAACGTTCAGGGCGTAGATATCGGCGATGGTTTTGCCCGCCAGGCGCCAGTCGAGGGCCTCGGGCTTGAACCGCGTCCCCTGGCAGGCGGGGCAGCGGTCGTAGCTGCGGTAGCGCGACAAAAAGACGCGCACGTGCATCTTGTAGGTCTTGGTTTCGAGCCGGTTGAAGAAGCCGCGAACCCCGTAAAACCCGTCGGCCCCCTCCCAGACAGCGCGGCGCTGGGCCTCGCCGAGGTCCCGGAAGGGGCGGTCCGTTGGAATGCCGGCCTGGCGGCAGAAGGCCATGAGGTTGCGGTACTCGACCCGGCCGCCGGTTGCATCGCCCCAGGGGCGGACGGCGCCCTGGGCCAGGCTGAGGCCCGGGTCGGGCACCACCAGGTCCGGATCCAGGGCGATGACGCGCCCGAAGCCGCGACAGGTTTCGCAGGCGCCCACCGGGCTGTTGAAGGAAAACAGGTTGGGGGAGGGCCGGCTGAAAGCGACGCCGCAGCGGGGGCACTCCAGGCGGGTGGAAAAGGAGAGGCGCGCCCTGCGTTCCAGCCAGAGGTCGATCCGGCCGCCGCCCAGCTCCAGGGCCTGTTCAACGGAATCGACGATCCGGGCGCGGTCCCTTTTTCGCAAGACGGCGCGGTCGGCCACTACGTCCAGGGTGCCATCGCTGCTGTCGGGCTGCCAGTCGGGCAGGGAAACGATGGCGCCGTCGCGCAGCAGGCGGTCATAGCCGAGGCGGGTCAGGTGGACGGCGCTGCGTCGGGGGTTTTCGTCGGCCACCGGAAAGGGGAAGGTGACGATGAGTTCAGCCCCTTCGGGTTGGCCTGCGAGCTGTTGCCAGATGCTTTCGGCGGTGGCCGGGACCACCGGCCGGCCGCAACCGGGGCAATGCAGCACGGCGGCGCGGGCGAAGAGGAGCTTTACATAATCGGTGATCTCGGCCATGGTGCCCACCGTCGAGCGCGAGGTGCGCACCGGGTCCTTGCGGTCGATGGCGATGGCCGGCGGTACCCCCTCGATGCCATCGACCCGGGGACGGTCCATGCGGTCCATGAACTGGCGCACGTAGGGAGAAAAGGTCTCGATGTAGCGCCGTTGTCCCTCGGCATAGAGGGTGTCGAAGGCCAGCGACGACTTGCCGCTGCCGCTGACCCCCGACACGACCGTGAAACGGTTGAGGGGAAGATCCAGGTCGAGGTTCTTCAGGTTGTGCTGGCGAGCCCCGCGGATTTTTATGGAATGAGGCTTCATCGCAAGGTGCACTCGCTTTGCATGGGTGGATGGGGATTGATCCCCGTTCGGCTGTCATCGCCAAAGTTGCGCACGAACGATAAGACCGATTTTTTCAAACGCCAAAGGAGAGCGCCCATGACCCCCAACGAACTGGCTACCTGGATGTTTCGCGAACTGTCGCCCCTGGCGCCCCGGCTGGCGGCTGCCATCAATCGGGCCCTGCTGGATGTGGGCGAGGGCAGCGTGCTCGTGGGCCTGGGGCCGGGGACCCACGTGGACGATCCGGTCTCGTTCACCGAGTCGGAAACCATTCGCCTCGACGGCCGCGACCCGGCCGAAATCCTGGCACGGATCACGCAGGTCGTCTGGCAGTTGGAAGCGCACAGCCGCTGGCAGGTCTTCATCGACCGCAAGGCCGGCCCACCGGGCGTCCTGGAACTCTACTACACCTTGTTTCGCCCGGTGCTGGGAGATGGTCTCGGTAGATAACGGCCCGCTTGACCGCCCGGGGGATATGGTTATGATCGGGTCCAAAAGGCCATTTCACCCGAAGGAGGTAGCTCTCATGAACGTATGGTTTCCCTTGATTCGCAGCCAGCGTCAGGCGCGGTTTCCCGACCCGGGGCTTTTCGACCGCATCTTTGCCGAGACGGCGGCCTCCCCGGCCGGGGAGACGGTGCAGGCTTGGACGCCGGCCATCGACGTGAGCGAGACCCCGGCGGAGATTGTCGTGCATGCCGAAGTTCCCGGCATGGACAAGAAGGACCTGGATCTCACCTTTTCCGACGGCCTGTTGACCATTCGGGGGGAGAAGCGCGCCGAAACCCAGACGGAAGGGTCGCGCCACCTGCACGTGGAACGTCGCTACGGCAGCTTCAGCCGAACCGTGCGCATTCCCGATACGGTGGATGCCGGCGCCATCGGCGCCAACTACAAGGACGGACTGCTCACCGTGCGCCTGCCCAAGCGGTCCGGCGAGAAGCGCCGCCGGGTCCCGATTCAAACCGCCGGCGCTGGCGACATCATCCAACAAGATTGACCTGCGCCAGACAAACACCCGACCATGAAGACGACCGACGGGGCCGTGCCCCGTCGGTCGCGTTGTTTCCGCCGCCTGTTTTGAAATGAGAATTTTTTGCCGTCCCGGCGCTTTGGGTATTGACGAAAACGGCGGTTTTTGATAAATTGAATTCACTTTTTTGATGCCTTTGAAATTTTTGTTCCTTTGCCAAACCGCTGGCGCTGTTGCGGGGGGCGGGCCCCGTGCAGACAGGAGGGGAAATGACAGAGAAGGGGAGGCCGGAGATCGGGCGGCTTGAGACCTTCGCGCGGGATATCCTGGCGCGATGCGGCCAACGCGCCTTGACCCACTACCGTGGCGTCAGACCTCATGAACGCTTCGACGAGGCCCTGGTCACAGAGGCCGAGCTGGATCTTTCCTCGTGTTTTCAAACCGCCCTGCGCCAAGCTTTTCCCGCGCACCAGGTGTTCGATGGCGACGACCGGCAGGAAGGGTACACCCACGAGCAAAAACGCTATCTGTGGATCTTTGATCCCATTGACGGGCTGGACAATTTCCAGGCCGGTATCCCCATCTGGGCCATGTCGCTGGCCTTAATGGAAAACTACTGGCCGCTGCTGGGCATGATCTTCATGCCCGCCACCGGCGACCTGTTCCAGGCCAGGGCAGGTGGCGGGGCGTTTCTCGGCTCGCATCCACTGGCCGTGGGCGCCGGCAATGTCGTGGACGAGGAGCGTTTGATCCTGACCTTTTCGCGCTTTCATCGCCATTACCGGACCGATTTTCCGGGAAAGATCCGCAACTTTGGCTGCACCGCGGCCCACCTGGGCTACGTGGCCCTGGGTCGGGCCGACGCCGCCGTGGTCACCAACGAGTCCTTCAAGGATCTGGCGGCGGCGGCGGTGATTCTCGAGGCCGCCGGCGGCAGGATTTTCACCATGGCCGGCGACCCTTTTCACGTGGGCGACCATCTGGACGGGCGCAAGATCACGGACCATCTCATCGCGACCCATCCGGACCGTCTCGATACGATACTGTCTTATCTTCATCGGCACAATTGACGGAAGTTGTCATTAAAATTGTCCCCAAGGGTTGTTTCCAGAAAATGCCGCCGGATAAATTCTTTGTGATTATGGAGGGATCCGATGGCGGCAGGAAGCGGCGGTAACAAGTGGAACAAAACTTGCTTTTGTGAAATGCCAGTATCGATCAGGCTTCGGATCCTGTCAACCTTTCACTGCGCAACGACCTTGCGGTCTTCAACGAAAGGCTGGATCGATGAAACAGGTCAAGCTACGCAAAACCGCCGTCCAGGTCAAAGCCGACCGGTCTGTCTCCGGCGGCACCATCTTCGACTTTGAAATCGGCACCCTGGTCCAGAGCCCGTGCCGGTGCTGCGAGATGCGCTCACTGTTGCCGGATTGCTGCCCGCACTGCGACCTGCTGGCGCAGATCCAGACGACCCTGGCCGCGGGAATCTCATCGGGGCACAGCGTCTCACCGGCCGAGGACTACTGCCTGGCGGTCAACGAGCGCTGACGCCGGTATGCTGTGGTCATCAGGGCCAAAGGCGGGAGACAACGGCCAGCAGCCGGTCCATCTGGGGATCGGTACCGATGGTGATGCGCACGAAGTCGGAGATCTCCGGCGGGTTGAAATGCCTGACGAGGATGCCTTCGGCCTTTAGCGTCTGATACACGGTTTGCCCGGCGATCCCCGGCCGGCGGGCAAACACGAAATTGGCCCTCGAGGGCAGCACCTGCCAGCCCAGTTGGCCCAGCGCCGCGGCAAAGCGCGTCCGGGTGGCCGCAATGCGCGCCGCGATATTCCGGTAGTATGCTTCTTCGGCAATAGCCAGGGCGCCGATTTCCTGGGCCAAGGTGTCCAGCGGGTAGGAGTTGAATCCGTCCTTGACGGCAAAGAGGGCCTGGATGAGGGCCGGATGCCCCAGGGCATAGCCGATGCGCAGGCCGGCCAGGGCCAGGCTCTTGGACAGGGTCCGCGCGATCAACAGGTTGGGATGGGCGTCCAGCAGCGGCAGCACACTCTCCCCCCCGAAATCCACGTAGGCTTCATCCACCACCACCACCCGATCCGAACGAAACCGCTTGAGCATTGCGGCAATGCGCTCTGGCGGCCAGAAATGGCCGGTGGGGGCGTTGGGGTTGGCGAAGATGATGCCCGAGGCGGCGGTGCCGGTGGCGCAGAGGGCGTCCAGGTCCACTTCAAAAGCCTCGGTGAGGGGAACCTTTTCGTAAGGGATGCCGTAGAAATCGCAGTAAACGGGGTAGAAGCTGTAGGTGAAGGCCGGAAGCCGCAAGGTGCCCAGGTCGGCGCCGAAGAAAGCGTAGAAGCAAAAGGAGAGCACTTCGTCGGAACCGTTCCCGGTGAAGACCTGCTCGGGGGAGAGACCGTGGCGGGCCGCGATGGCCTCGCGCAGGCGCATCATGGTGGGATCCGGGTACAGGCGCAGGCGCGACGGGTCGAAACGGCGCAGCAGGTCAGCGATTTGGGGCGCCGGCGGATAGGGGCATTCGTTGGTGTTGAGCTTCAGATACTGCCGGTCCCTGGGCTGCTCGCCGGGGACGTAAGGCGCCAGTTGGCGAAACCGCTGGGTGAACATGGGCATGTCCTCAGAGGCCCTTGCGGGCGATGACGGTTGAACGCATGCCGGGCACGATACATCAGCCGCCAGGCGGATTCAACCGGCGTGCCACTTTGGTGGCCCGGGCGGGGGGCGATGCCCTGTCGCGGCGGCGGTCTTTACAGGTGTCGGCCCCTGTGTCATAAACTTTCTGGGTGGCCCCCAAGCCCTCATTGCCCTGGGTCGTCCGGGAAAAAGCCCCGGGCGCCCCTTGACCTTTACCGCTGAGCGTTTCGACCATGACCGCGGTCAACGATATCGTCCTGATCCACTACGAAGACAAGCCGTTGATGTTCGCCCGCATCGAAGAGATTCTGGCGGACCACAAGCCCGGCTGGTACCATGTGCGGCTGTTGATGCTCCAGGTGCCGGTCCAGTTGGTCACCTGGATCTTGCGAGACGCCTACATCGAGGGTGAGCCCTTCACCATGAACGGCAAGAAAATGCGCCTGGAGCGGATCCAGGCCCCCACTCCGTCGGATGGCGACGCTTCGCCGGCGCCCAAGCCCCCCTCCCGCCAAGAAAATGCCGAGGCCAAGGTGATCAACCTGGCCGACCTAAAGAAGAAATGACCGCAGCGCGGCGGTGCGTCCTCTCCGCCTCGCGGCGCACCGACATTCCGGCCTTCTATCTCGACTGGTTCTTGGAAGGGATTCGGCGCGGTCACTTCGAGGTGCGGGGGCCCTACCGGCGCCAGCCCCGGCAGGTGCCGGCCAGCGCGGCGGCGGTGCACAGCATCGTCTTCTGGTCCAAGGACTTCGGTCCCTTTCTGCGCCGCCGGGTCGGAGAGCGCCTTCAGCGGATGGGCTTTCACCTGTTTTTCAACTTCACCGTCAACAGCCGGGACCGGATTCTCGAACCGCGGGTGCCGGCCTTGAACGAACGGCTGGACCAGCTCGCCGAACTGTCCCGGCGCTTTTCCCCGACGGCGATTCATTGGCGTTTCGACCCGATCTGCCACTATCGCACGGCCGACGGCCGGGCACACGATAATCGCGGCGATTTCGAACGGATCGCCGACGCGGCGGCAACGGCGGGCATCCGGCGCTGCGTCACCAGCTTCGTGGACCTCTACCCCAAGGTGCGCCGGCGGGCCGAGCGGGTCGGCGTCCTTTTCGAAGACCCCTCTATGGCGGACAAGGTCGCCATCCTGGAGGCCATGGATCAAATGCTCCAGTGCCGGGGAATCAGCCTGGAAACCTGCTGCGAGGCCGACGTCCTGGCCCACTTGCCGGTGGACACGAACATCCGGGCCGGAGCCTGTATTCCCAGCGAGCGGCTGATGGCCCTGTTCGGCGGGCGGCTCTCCCTGCGCCAGGATTCGGGCCAGCGGCGCCAGGCCGGTTGCCGTTGCCGGGCGTCGGTGGACATCGGCTCCTATGACCTGCATCCGTGCCGCCACAACTGCCTTTTTTGCTATGCCCGTCCCGCCGCCGCGGAGCCGTCCCGATGATGACCAATTTCACCATGCCGGTTTCCATCGGCTCGGTCCGCCTGGCCAACGCGACAATTCTGGCGCCCCTGGCCGGCATCACCAACCTGCCCATGCGCCTGCTGTGCAAAGCGGGCGGGGCCGGCCTGGTGTGCTCGGAGATGATCAGCGCCAACGGCCTGGTGCACGGTTCATCCAAGACGGCGGCCATGCTGCGGAGCACACCGGCGGAGCGGCCGCTGAGCATCCAGATTTTCGGCGCCGATCCGGCCGTGATGGCCGAGGCGGCCCGGATGGTGGCGGCGGCCGGGGCCGAAATCCTGGACATCAATTTCGGTTGCAGCGTGCGCAAGGTGGTCAAGACCGGTGCCGGGGCGGCCCTGATGCGGGACGCCAGGCGGGCGGAGGCCGTTCTCGAAGCGGTGCGCCGGGCCGTGTCCATCCCCCTGACCATCAAGATCCGCAGCGGTTGGACCGCATCCGGCGACCAGGCCCTGGAGATCGCCGCCGTGGCGGAAAACTGCGGCGTGGACGCGGTCACCGTCCACCCGCGCACCGCCGGCCAGGGCTTTTCCGGCCGGGCCGACTGGCCGTTGATCGGCCGGATCCGGCAGCGGCTGCGTGTTCCGGTGATCGGCAACGGGGATATCGTCGCGCCCGAAGACGCCGTGCGCATGCAACAGGAAACCGGCTGCGCGGCGGTGATGATCGGCCGCGCGGCCATCGGCAATCCGTGGATCTTCGGGCAGATCGAGGCCCTTTGGACTACCGGGACCTACCGGGCGGTTTCCCCGGCCGAGCGGCGCCTGGCCATGCGCCGGTACGCGAGCGCCACGGTGGCCGAATACGGCGAGACGGTGGGTTGCCGGCTCCTGCGCAGCCGGCTGGGGTGGTTCGTCCGGGGGCTGCGTTACGGCAGCCGTTTTCGCGAAGGCATCAAGCATCTTGAAAGCGAGGCGGAGGCCCTGGCGGCCATCGACGCTTTTTTCGACACCGCCGTTTCAGTTGAAAACGGCCGCGATTGACACCGCCCGGCGATTCAGCTATGCCAAGACCGTCGTCAGCTCGGCAGCATCCCTTCAACCGCCGACCGCGCTTCAGCAGGAATGGGCGCCATCACAGGAGGCAGAGTTATGGCAGGGGTCAACAAGGTTATCATCGTCGGTCGGTTGGGCCGTGATCCGGAGGTCCGCTATACGCCGGACGGGACTGCGGTGACCAATCTCTCGGTGGCTACGAGTTTGGAATGGAAGGACAAGAACACCGGCGAGAAAAAGGAAAAAACCGAGTGGCATCGGGTCGTCGTGTTCCGCAAGCTCGCCGAACTCTGCGGCGAATACCTCTCCAAGGGGCGACAGGTCTATGTGGATGGCCGCCTGCAGACGCGCAGCTGGGAAAAGGACGGCCAGACCCATTACACCACGGAGATCGTGGCCAACGAGGTCCAGTTCCTCGGCGGGCGGGATACCGGCGGCGCCGGCAATGCCGTCTTGCCTCAGAATCTAGAGGAGACCTACGGCCCCATCGGCGGCCCGCCCCAGGAGAGCCAGGGGGACGACGATATTCCGTTCTGATGAAAAGTTGTGGGGACGGGTGGCGGCAGGGTTTGCAGCCACCGAGGGGCAAGGCGAAAAGCCAACAGAGCGCGATTTTCGCCCAATCACTACCGGGGCACCGGAAATTCCGGTGCCCCGGCGGCGTTTTGGAAACGGCACGGCGCAAAGGAGGCAGGCCGCGAATTTTTGAACGGCGCGTTATGCCTAGGCGTTCTTGTCGTTGCGGTCAGGCTCCTCGAGTTTTTCGGGATCGTTTTCCGTCTCGGCGGAGGCGCTCTTGAAGTTCTTGATGGCCTTGCCGACCCCGGCGCCGATCTCCGGCAGCTTGCCGGCGCCGAAAATGATCAGGATGATCACGAGAATGATGATCAACTCGGGCATACCAATGCCAAACATGCGCTTCTTCCTTTCCCTCGAAAGACGGCCGGCTTGTGGGTCGGCCTCATCCAGCCATCGGCAGGTTACTCCTCCGGTGGCGCCTCGCGCACCTCGGCCACCAGCCGGGCGAATTCCGGCGTTTTGGCAAAACTGCTCATCGCCCCCTGGTAGCTGATCCAGCGGCTCCAGGCTTCCCGCCAGGCATCGTTTTGCCAGTAGCAGTGCGGGTCCCCCCGGCCTTGCAGCCGCTCGATGTAATCGATGTAATCCAGGGCGCAGAATTCGCAAAAGCGGTACGGCACGCGCAAATCAGGCGGCGGATCACCCCCGCTCTGGGGGCCGGGCCGCCGTTGAGTCCCGCATTTTTCGCATTTCCAGTGGCAGTGGACGCACTGAACGACCTGGCGCACCGCGACGCGCTTTCGATGAAGCAGTCGGGCCGTCTCGAGGTCCTGGGCGGCTTTTCGCTTGTCTTCGATGGAGATGATGTTTGCCACGGCCCGTGTCCTGAGGTGCAACCTGCCAAAAATAAATAACAATTTATTATTTACCACCGATCACGGCGGACTGTCAACGAATGTCTGTGGCGCTTCGCCGCGGCCTGTTCCTGTCTTGATCCGCCCCTGGGCAATGAGATATGAATGACGAGGGTGCCCGGTCGTCGGTTCACCCGACACACCAAGCGCCGATACGGCATCTTTTTGAACTCACGCTTCGAACCGGAGGCGACATGGCCAGAACCAGTTACTGGGCCGACCACTACGCTAAAAACCGTTGCACGGCCCATGAGGCGGTAGCGCTGCTGCGACCGGGGCAGCGGATCTTCCTCGGCACGTCCTGCGGTGAACCCCAGGCACTGGTGCGGGCCTTGGCCGAAGCGGCCGAGCGTCTTACCGACCTGGAAATCGTCCGGCTGCTTGCGCTGGAAAGCACCCCCTTGACGCGCCTGGCCGGCGAGGTCAAGACCCAGAGCTTCAATATCCGCAATTTCTACCTCGGGTCGGCCAAGCCACGGCGGCTTGCCCCCAACCTGCGCTTCATCACCCCGATGAACCTCTCGGCGATTCCCCTGCTGTTTAAAAGCCGGCGTCTGCCGCTCCACGCGGCCCTGATTCAGGTGTCGCCGCCGGACGACTTCGGCTGGATGAGCCTGGGTGTTTCGGTGGACATCACCCTGGCGGCGGCTCAGACCGCCGACCTGGTCATTGCCCAGGTCAATCCGCGCATGCCCCGAATCCTGGGGCGCACCTTCATCCACGTCAATGACGTGGACCGCTTCGTCGAGTACGAGGAGCCGCTGCTGACGGTGGAAGATCCGCCGGAGATGGAGTCGGCCAACATCATCGGCCGCCTCATCGCCCGCCTCATCGACGATGGCTCCACTATTCAGGTCAGCCCCGGGGCCACCACCCAGGCGCTGCTGCTGGCTTTGGAAAACAAGAACGACCTTGGGGTGCACAGCGAATACATCACCAACGGGATGATGCACCTGGTCTCCAAGGGGGTCATCACCAACCGTCGCAAGGGGCGCAAAGAGGGGCGGCTGGTGGCCACGGCGGCCATCGGGACTGCCGACCTGTACGAATTTCTTGACGACAATCCGTCCATTGATTTTCAGCCATCGGACTACGTTTGCGACTCGGCCGTCATTGCCAGCCATTTCCGCATGGTGTCGATGAACGTCGCCATGGCCATGGATCTCACCGGCCAGGCAGCCGCCGACGCCCAGCACAACAACATGTTCACCGGGGTCACCGGGATGCTGGATTTTGTCCGCGGCGCCGCCCGGGCCGAGGGAGGCAAGTCCATCTTGATGCTGCCGTCCACCGCCGCCGGCGGTCAGCGCAGCCGGATTGTTCCGCTGCTGGACGACACGGCGGTGGTCGTCCCCCGCGGCGACGTGCACTACGTGGTCACCGAGTACGGGGCGGTCAACCTCTTCGGCAAGAACCTCCAGGAACGGGCCATGGCGATGATCAGCATCGCCCACCCCGACTTTCGCAGCGAACTGTTCCACCGGGCCCAAAAAATGGGACTTCTCGGGCCCGAGCGCACTCTGAGCGAGTCGTTCCAGGGGGTCTACCCCTTCCGCCTGGAGGAGCAGATCGACATCGGCGGCCAACGCGTCACCATCCGGCCGGCCAAGCCGGTGGATGAGCGCCGCATCCAGGAGCACTTCTACAACCTGAAAAAAGAGGACGTGGTGGCCCGCTTTTTCCACGAAAAGACCACCTTCGTCCGCGACGAGGTGGAGGAGGTCTCCCAGATCGACTACATCAAGGATCTGACCTTGCTGGCCCTGGTGGGGGAGTTCGGCTTCGGCCGGGTTATTGCCGTGGCCGAATACCTCCTGCTGCCGGCAAAAAATATCGCCGAAGTGGCCTTTTCGGTGGACCGGGAGTGGCAGGGCAAGGGGCTGGGCAAACGGATGATGCGCCGGCTGGCGGACGCGGCCCGGGAAAACGGGATCGCCGGCCTGGTGGCCTACACCAACCCCCAAAACCAGGGAATGATCCGCCTCTTTGGCAGCCTGCCATACAAGGTGCGGACCACCTTTGAAACGGATATGGTGCAGCTGAGCTGCCGGTTCGACGAGCCGCTCTGAGCCTGGCGGCCAGCCGTGGGCTGAGAGCGACTCAGGAATCGTTTGCGATTTAGTTTCCCCTGTCTATTGACAAGGAAAATCTCCCAATATAAATGGTGATATTTGATTTATGAGCGCTTGTGCCAAAACCTGCCCCCGCCACAGCCCGGGATATACCACCGGCCGGTATCCGGTGATCTGATAACTGTCTTTTAGGACTTAGAAATTTTAACGAAAGGAGGCGCTTATCCCCGCTCAATCCCTCGCCCTCGGTCTTCCGGCCGCTCTGCCAACCGTCTAGGGGCAAGCGGTCGGCCATTACCACCAACTCATATCTCATGCATAAAGGAGACGGAAATTGGGCTTCGAATTTTACAAAGAGTCTTATGCCGGCACGGTCAAGCAGATTACCCTCGGCCAAGGGGACAAGGCGGTCACCGTTGGCGGTGAGAGCTGCTACCCGTTTTACACCTTCGAAGGGGAGATGCCCCTGAAGCCCCGGGTTGCCATGGAAATCTGGGACATGGCCCCCACCGAATGGCCCGAGGCGGTGGTGGCGCCGTTCAAGGATGTGATAAACGATCCGGCGGCCTGGGCCAAGAAATGCGTCGATGAATACGGGGCCGAAATGATCGTTCTCCAGCTCAAGAGCGCCGATCCCAACGGCGATGACGCCAGCCCGGACCAGTGTGCCGAGACGGTGCAAAAGGTGCTCGATGCCATCGACGTGCCCCTGATTGTCTGGGGAACGGCCAACGTGGAAAAGGACGAGGCCGTGCTCAAGCGCATCAGCGAGGCCTGTCACGGCAAGAACCTAGTCCTCGGCCCGGTGGAAGACAAGAACCACAAGGGCATCGGCGCCAGCGTCATGGCTTACGGCCACACCATCATCAGCTCCTCACCCATCGACGTCAACCTGGCCAAGCAGGTCAACATCCTGCTGGAAAACCTCGGCGTCTCGATGGACAAGATGGTCATCGACCCCACCACCGGCGGCCTGGGCTACGGCATGGAGTATTCCTACTCGGTGATGGAGCGACTGCGCATGGCGGCCCTGCAGCAGGGGGACGACAAGCTGCAACTGCCCATCATCAACAACCTGGGCAACGAGATCTGGAAGTGCAAGGAAGCCAAGCAGCCGGTGGATGAGGCGCCGACTCTGGGCGATCCGGAGAAGCGCGGCATCCTAATGGAAGCCGTGGGCGCCGTCTGCTATCTGGTGGCCGGCAGCGACGTGCTCATCATGCGCCATCCCGAGTCGATCCGGCTGGTCAAGGCCTTCATCGAGCTGATCATGGACGGCGGCAGCGCTATGGACGTGGCGCCCGTCGAAAAGCGCCTCGGCGCCGTTGAGGTGGACTTGGCGGCCTTGGCGCCCGAGCCGGACCTGACCATTGCCGAAGAAAAGAAGGCCTCGGCGCCGAAGGCGGCGGCCAAGCCGGCCGCGGCAGCCAAACCGGCGGCCAAGCCCGCCGCAGCCCCCAAAGCGGCGCCTGCAGAGGCCAAACCGGCTCCCGAACCGGCCAAGCCGGCGGCGGAAGAAGACAAGGCCGCCAAAGCGGAAGCCGAGGCCAAGGCGAAAGCCGAGGCGGAAGCCAAGGCCAAGCAGGAAGCGGAGGCCAAGGCCAAGGCGGAGGCGGAAGCTAAGGCCAGGGCGGAGGCGGAAGCCAAGGCCAAGGCGGAAGCCGAGGCCAAGGCGAAAGCCGAGGCGGAAGCCAAGGCCAAGGCGGAAGCCAAGGCCAAGGCGGAGGCCGAAGTCGAAGCGATTCGGCAGCAACGGGCCGCGGAGCGTGAAGCCCGCGCCGCCGAAATGGCCGCCCGCGCCAAGGCCGGAAAGGTGAGCATGACGCCGGCCGCCCAGCAAAAGAGTATGCTCGACAAACTCGCCGAGCATATCGACTGGGTGCATCGGCGCAACTGGCCCTGACATGGCCCCCTAACCGATTTTGGACATCCTACAACGATGAGGAGGAACCTCGCATGTCTGAAGAGAAGAAAGTCGTGAAAAAGGCCGTTGAGAAGGCGGAAAAGGTCGCTGATCCCGTCGCCGCGACCATCGATCCGGCCAGCCAGCAGATGATCCGCCGGGCTCAGGAGCTCAAGATCGACACCTGCTTCGACCGGGCCGTCAAGATGAAGCCCTGCAACATCGGCGCCACCGGCATCTGTTGCAAGAACTGCGGCATGGGCCCCTGCCGCCTCACCCTGCCCAAGGATTACGACGAAGCCACCGACATCCAGACCCGCAAGGGGATCTGCGGCGCCTCGGCCAACACCGTGGCCGCGCGCAACTTCATCCGCATGATCGCCGGCGGGGCCGCGGCCCACTCGGACCACGGCCGCTGCGTGGCCGAGGTGTTTCTTTCCGCGGCCCGCAAGGAAACCGACGCCTACCAGATCAAGGATACCCGCAAGCTGCTCGAGATCGCCCCGGCCCTGGACGTGGCCACCACGGTGGAAGTCGACGGCAAGCAGGTGGACCGTGACATCGATGAGATCGCCCTGGAGGTGGGGGAAAAGGCCATCGAGGAATGGGGCAAACCCCACGGCGAACTGCTCTACGCCAAGCGCGCCCCCAAGGCCCGCTACGAACTGTGGAAGAAGATGGGGGTGGTGCCGCGCAATATCGACCGCGAGATCGTCGAGATCATGCACCGCACCCACATCGGCGTGGACCAGGACTACAAGAACCTGATGAAGCAGGGCACCCGGGCGGCCATTGCCGACGGCTGGGGCGGCTCGATGCTTGCCACCGACCTGCAGGACGTGCTTTTCGGGACCCCGTACCCGCTCACCAGCGAGGCCAACCTCGGCGTGCTGCGCGAAGACCACGTCAACCTCGTGATCCACGGCCACGAGCCGATCCTCTCCGAGATGATCGTGGTGGTGGCCCAGCGGCCCGAGATCGTCGAATACGCCAAGAGCAAGGGCGCCAAGGGGATCCAGCTCTCCGGCATCTGCTGCACGGCTAACGAGATCTTGCAGCGCCACGGCGTGCCCCTGTGCGGCACTTTCCTGCAGCAGGAGCTGGCCATCATCACCGGGGCGGTGGACGCCATGGTGGTGGACATCCAGTGCATCTTCCAGAACGTGGCCAACGTGGCCAACTGCTTCCACACCAAGCTGATCACCACCCATCCCATCGCCCGGATGGAGCAGGACAACGTGGTGCACATCGAGTTCGACGAGCATCACGCCCTGGAAGACGCCGAGAAGATCGTGCGCCTGGCCATCGACAATTTTCAGAACCGCCGCAGCGAAGTGATGATCCCCAAGCAGAAGTCGCCCATCGTGGCCGGCTTCGGGGTCGAGTCCGTCGAGTACCACCTCGGCGGCACCTTCCGCGGCTCCTACTACACCCTGAACGACAACATCATCAACGGCCGCATCCGGGGCATCGGCGGCGTGGTGGGGTGCAACAACGCCCGCACCCGTCACAACGAGGGGCATATCCAGGTGGTCAAGGAGCTGATCAAGAACGACGTGATCGTGCTCACCACCGGCTGCAACGCCATCGCCTGCGCCATGGAAGGGCTGCTGACGCCAGAGTCGGCCAAGGTCTACTGCGGCCCGGGCCTGGCGGAGATTTGCGAGACGGTCGGCATTCCGCCGGTGCTGCACCTGGGCTCCTGCGTGGACAACAGCCGCATCCTGCTGGCGGCCACCGAGGTGGTCAAGGCCGGCGGCCTGGGCAACGACATCAGCGACGTGCCGGTGGCCGGTTCGGCGCCGGAATGGATGAGCGAGAAGGCGATTTCCATCGGCCACTACTTTGTGGCTTCGGGTGTGTACACCGTCTTCGGCGTCACCCTGCCGGTGACCGGTGCCCCGAAGTTCCAGCGCTACCTCTTCGAGGAGTTCGAGAAGATGTACGGCGGCATGTGGGACCTGGAGGTGGATCCGATCGCCCACGCACAGAAGATGATCGCCCACATCGACAAGAAGCGCAAAGCCCTGGGCATTGACAAGGCCCGCGAGCGCGTACTGATGGATATGGCCGACCGCCAGCGGCTGGAAGCCTAAACCCGGCCCCAACCGGACCAAGTCCTCAACGAAGGAGGAAAGAAATGTCGAAGCTTGTTGCCTTTGCAGCCATCCAGGGCGGCTACAACGTCGTCTCCAAGACCGAGGGCCTCTACAAGAAAGCCCTGCAGACCTACAACGCCGACACCAAGATCGAGTTTCCCAATACCGGCTACTTTCTGCCGGTGATCTACTCGCTGCTCGGCATCCCGGTGAAAACCCTCGAGGACATGAAGCAGCCGCTGGATTTTGCCCGCAAGCTGCTGCCGCCCCATGTCAAGAACGTCAACCACCTGCCCTACCTCGGCCCCCTGCTGGACGCCGGCATGGCGGCCCTGCTGTGCTTCGAGATCCAGGAGGCGCTGCGCATTCTCGAACAGCCGGATTTCTACTTTCCCCAGGAAGACCCGGACATCGAGAACGGCAAGCTGTGGGTCGGCCCGGCCGACGACATCATCCTGCGCAAGCGCGGGGTGGAATTCGTGGACGGCTCCGCCCCGGGGTTTGCCGCCATCGTGGGCGCGGCCCCGGATCCGGAGACGGCCAAGCTCATCGTGGAAGAGTACCAGCGCAAGAACCTGTACATCTTCTGCGCCGCCAACCAGCATGGCACCACCGTGATCGAACAGCTGCTCGAGGCCAAGGTGCAGATCGGCTGGGGCACCCGCATCGTGCCCTTCGGGCCGGACATCACCTCGGCCATCTTCGCCCTGGGCTTCGCCAACCGGGCGGCCATGTCCTTTGGTGGGGTACAGCCGGGCGACTACAAGAAGATCCTCAAGTACAACAAGGACCGCATCTTCGCCTTCGTCAACGCCCTGGGCGAAGTAGGCACCGACTGGGCCGCCGCGGCGGCGGGCTGCGTCAACTGGGGCTTTCCCACCATCGCCGACACGGACATTCCCGAGATCCTGCCCACCGGCATCTGCACTTACGAGCACGTGGTGGCCAACGTGCCCCACGACGAGATGGCGCAAAAATCGATCGAGATCCGCGGCCTCAAGGTCCAGGTCACCGAGATCGACATCCCCTGCGCCTTCGGCCCGGCCTTCGAGGGCGAGCGGGTGCGCGGCGCCGACCTGTTCTGCCAGATGGGCGGCGGCAAGACCCAGTGCACCGAGTATCTCCAGCTGGCCGAGATGAACGAGATCGAGGACGGTAAGGTCACCGTCGTCGGCAAGGACATCGGCGACCTGAAGGAAGGCGACGTCCTGCCGCTGGCGATCTTCATGCAGGTGGCCGGCCGCGAGTTCCAGCAGGACTTCGAACCGATCCTCGAGCGCCAGACCCACCACCTGATCAACTACATCCAGGGGGTGATGCACATCGGCCAGCGCGACATCGCCTGGGTGCGGGTGAGCAAGGCGGCGGTGGAAAAGGGCTTCACCCTCAAGGACATCGGGGTGGTCCTGCACGCCAAGTTCCACCAGGATTTCGGCAAGATCCTCGACAAGGTGCAGGTGACCCTCTACACCAACCAGGAGGACGTGGACGAGATCACCGCCAAGGCGCGGGCGGCCTACAAGCAGCGCGATGAGCGGGTGGAGAAGATGACCGACGAGGACGTGGAAATCTTCTATAGCTGTACCCTGTGCCAGTCGTTCGCCCCGACCCACGTCTGCTCGGTGAGCCCCGAGCGCACCGGCCTCTGCGGGGCCTACAACTGGATGGACTGCAAGGCCTCCTTCGAGATCAATCCCACCGGCCCCAACCAGCCCATCGAGAAGGGCGAGTGCCTCGACCCGGTCCTGGGGCAGTGGGCAGGGGTCAACGAGTTCGTCAAGAAGGCCTCCCGCGGTGCTATCGATCACTACAACTTCTACTCCATCGTTCACGATCCCATGACGACTTGCGGCTGTTGCGAGTGCATCGCGGCCCTGCTGCCGGCCTGCAACGGGGTCATGACGGTCAACCGCGAGTATGCCGGCGAAACGCCGTGCGGGATGAAATTTACCACCTTGGCCGGCGTCATGGGCGGCGGGGCTTCTACTCCCGGCTTCGTCGGCCACAGCAAGTACAACATCACCCAGAGAAAGTTTATCAAGGGTGACGGCGGCTTGCTGCGGATGGTGTGGATGCCCAAGATCCTGAAGGAAGAGATCAAGGAGCGGCTCCTGAAGCGCGGCGAGGAACTGGGGGTGCCCAACCTCTATGACATGATCGCCGACGAGACCGTGGGAACCACCGAAGAGGAGATCCTGCCCTTCCTGCAGGAAAAGGGGCATCCGGCCCTGAACATGGACCCGCTGGTGGGTTGACCCCGGCTGAGCGCAGCGTGGATGGCCGAGGGAGAAGCAAGGCGGCTGCCGGTTACTGGCCCGACCGGCAGCCGCCGAAAGACGCCGATTCCCAAGGCGGCCTGCTGCCGACGAGAACTGGTTCGCGGTGCGACCACCGCGGAGGACCAAATATGACAAGGAGACAACGATGGCTTTAACCGGGATTCAGATTTTCAAGCTCCTGCCGAAGACCAACTGCAAGGAGTGCGGGGTTCCTACCTGCCTTGCGTTTGCCATGAACCTGGCCTCGGGCAAGGCCGAACTGGACCAGTGCCCCTACGTATCCGACGAGGCCCGCGCCCAATTGGCCGAAGCCGCGGCGCCGCCGATCCGCCCCGTGGTGATGGGCAAGGGCGTACGCCAGCGCACGGTCGGTGGGGAAACGGTGCAGTACCGGCATGAAAAAACTTTTTTCAATCCAACCTTGCTCGGCGTGCGCATCGGCTCGGACATCGCTGCCGATGCCCTGGCCGTCAAGCTTAAGGCCCTCAACGCCCTGCAATTCGAGCGGGTGGGGCTCAACCTGCTGCCCGAGCTGGTGGCCGTGGCCGATGTCAACGGGGACGCCGCCGCCTTCGCCCAGGTGGCCAAGACCGTCGCCGAGACCAGCGAGTTCAACCTGGTCCTGATGAGCGACAAGGTCGAGGTGCTCAAGGCCGGGGTAGAGGCCGCCGGTTTCAAGCGGCCGCTGCTGTACGCCGCCACCGCCGAGAACGCCGATGAGCTGGGCGAACTGGCCAAGGCCAACGACCTGCCGCTGGCCGTCAAAGCCGATTCGGTGGAGGCCCTGGTGCCCCTGACCGAGAAGCTCACCGACATGGGGCTCAAGGACCTGGTCATCGATTCGGGCGCCCGGGAGATCAAGCAGGCCTTCAACGACCAGGTGGCCATTCGCCGGGCCGCCTTGAAGGACCTCAACCGGGCCGTCGGTTTTCCGACCATCGTCTTTCCGTGCGAAATGGCCGGAAACCTTGACATGGAGACCCTCATCGCCTCGATGTTCATCGCCAAGTACGGCGGCATCGTGATTTTGAGCGATTTTACCGGTGAGAGCCTCTTCCCCCTCCTGTTGGAACGGCTCAACATCTACACCGACCCGCAGCGGCCGATGACCGTCACCGAGGGCATCTACCCCATCAACAATCCCGATGAAAACTCCCCGGTACTGGTGACGACCAACTTCGCCCTGACCTACTTCATCGTTTCCGGCGAGATCGAAGCCAGCAAGGTTCCCTCCTGGCTGTTGATCAAGGACAGCGAGGGGCTCTCGGTGATGACGGCCTGGGCCGCCGGCAAGTTCTCCGGCGACGACGTGGGGCTTTTTGTCAAGAAGTCGGGGATTGCCGACAAGATCAAGCATACCGAGGTTATCATCCCGGGCTACGCTGCGGCCATCGCCGGCGACATGGAGGAGGAATTGCCCGGATGGACCGTCACCGTCGGACCGCGTGAAGCCGCGCACATTGCCGGATTCCTGCGCGGTCGGAAATAATTCCAAAGCCCCGCCGGCCGCTTGCAGCCGGGCGGGGCTTTCGATATGAGTCTTATCTGTTTTATACAACTTATTATATTTTTTGCTATTCACATCAACCATCAACCGAGGGAGGGAGCATGCTTTTAATCGGGGAGAGTCTGAACGTCATATCGCGCAAGATCGGCCGGGCGTTCAAGGAACGCGATCCCAAGCCGATCCAGGAAGAGGCCTTGCTGC
>Ga0190344_1000034_pt1 | contig 85278 bp, 69 predicted proteins | sample 48721323_MG_FD_161662 | JGI IMG/M metagenome (GOLD analysis project Ga0190344, IMG submission 161662) | Hydrothermal vent microbial mat bacterial communities from Southern Trench, Guaymas Basin, Mexico - 4872-13-2-3_MG | ecosystem: Environmental > Aquatic > Marine > Hydrothermal vents >... | reverse complement strand
AGGTCAACGGAATGTGCATGGCGGCGAACCCTGTAAAAAGGATAAATGAAATAAACCCTGCAGATATGAAAAAAATAGGATTGTTTTACGGTCCAGAAAAAGGCTCGGTGGAAAGGGTGGCCCACCTGATAGCCGGTATGATCGGGGAAGGCCGGGTGGAGCTTCACCCGGTAAATAGTTTGGGAGCCGGTGATATCGAAAAATATGAGAACCTGATCTTCGGAATATCGACCGTGGGTCGGGAAACCTGGGAGGCCGAAGGAAAGGATGCCGGCTGGGACTGGTTTCTGCCCGAAATTGACCGGGTTAACTGGGAAAACAAAAAGGTGGCCCTGTTCGGGCTGGGCGATCATATTACCTATGCCGATTTCTTTGTAGATGCGCTCGGTTTGCTGGGCAAGCGTTTGCTGGATAACGGGGCAGATATCATCGGGCGTGTTTCGCCAGAAGGTTATACATTTTCCCATTCCAAAGGGCTGATAGACGGGAAATTCATCGGTCTGCCCCTGGATGAGGATTACGAAGCCGACAAAACCCCCGCACGGGTTGAAAGATGGCTTGAGGAGATACTTCCCCGCTTTCATCGTTAATACCATATTGTTTATGAGGGTTTTTGATTCATCCCGGGAACACGATACGCCCATTGATTTTCACACGGTGAGGAAAAAGATTTCGGAAAGCCGCCTCCCTCAGGTAGGTTCTTCGAGCATCCGCGAGATCGTCAGGCTGGTGAATGAAATTGAACGGGAAACAGGCCAGCGGTTTATCAGGATGGAGATGGGGGTACCGGGCCTGCCTCCCGCCGAAGTGGGGGTGGAGGCCGAGATACGGGCACTTCGCAGGGGTGTGGCATCGAAGTATCCCATGATCGAAGGGGTGAGGGAGTTGAAAGAAGAGATCAGCCGGTTCGTTAAATTGTTTCTCGATGTTGATGTAAGTCCGGCCGCATGTGTTCCCACGGTGGGATCGATGATGGGCAGCATGGCCGCTTTTCTCACGGCCAACCGGAACGACCGGTACCGCAAAGGTACCGTGTTCCTTGATCCCGGTTTCCCTGTTCAGAAACAGCAATGCCGTATCCTGGGGCATGAGTATGAGAGCATTGATGTGTACAACTGCCGGGGCGAAAAACTGAAGGAACGGCTGGAATCGGTGCTTGCCGGGGCTGCGGCTTCTTCCATTCTGTATTCCAATCCCAATAATCCTGCCTGGATCTGCTTTACGGAAGAGGAACTGCGCATGATCGGCGAATTGTCGATGAAATACGATGTGATTGTGATCGAAGACCTGGCCTATTTTGGTATGGATTACCGCCAGGATTACTCCCGGCCGGGCAGCCCACCTTTCCAGCCTACGGTGGCCAGATATACCGATCATTATATATTGCTTATATCCAGCTCGAAAGTGTTCAGTTATGCCGGCCAGCGTGTGGGAATGTTGGTCATGTCAGATGCGCTTTATGACCGGCATTACCCCGATCTGAAGCGGTATTACAGTTCAGACCGCTTCGGGCATGCCATGATCTACGGGGCTCTGTATGCCCTTTCGTCGGGATGTTCACATTCCGCACAATATGCCCTGGCGGCCATGCTGAAAGCTGCCAACGACGGGGAATTCAATTTCATCCGTTCGGTAAGTGAATATGCCCGCAGAGCTTCCCTGATGAAAAAACTGTTTACGGAAAACGGTTTTCACATGGTGTATGACAGGGATATCGACCGGGAACTGGCCGATGGATTTTATTTTACCTTTTCCTATCCCGGTTTTTCCGGCCCGGAGTTACTGGAAGAAATGCTGTATTACGGGATCAGTTCGATATCGCTGGTTATTACCGGAAGCCGGAGAACGGAAGGGCTCAGGGCCTGTGTGTCGCAGGTAAGTCCTGACCAGATGCCGTTGCTGGAGGAGAGGCTGAAAAGGTTTCACCGTGACCATTCCGGCTAGGTTGGGCAGGGCGGCGGATTGAACTTTGTAACGTTATGATAATTAATTACATAATATATCTTGTGTTCAATAACAGCCCTCCGTATGAGTTTCATCATGGGGCGCTGCTGATCAATTTTGTTATATTTGGTTTGCTGTTTAATCTGATAATTTATCATTATGGCAAAAGTAAGAGGTGCTATCGTTGTTGATACGGAACGTTGCAAGGGTTGCGAGTTGTGTGTGGGAGCATGCCCCACCGATGTCATCGGCATGGAAGAGGAAGTGAACAGTAAGGGGTATCATTATGCCTACATGAAAAATCCCGAAGCCTGCACGGGTTGTGTCAATTGTGCTATTATTTGCCCCGACGGGGTTATATCGGTATACAGAGTAAAAACTTCTTAAATTACATAAACCCGCTTTATATCATGGGAGAACTACGATTAATGAAAGGCAACGAAGCGGTGGCAGAAGCTGCCATACGTGCCGGAGCTGACGGTTATTTCGGATATCCCATTACACCCCAGTCGGAGGTAATGGAATACCTGATGGCCGAAAAACCTCATGAGAGGACCGGGATGGTGGTTTTACAGGCCGAGAGCGAGCTGGCTGCCATCAATATGGTGTACGGGGGAGCCGCATGCGGTAAAAAAGTAATGACTTCCTCGTCCAGTCCGGGTATCAGCCTGATGCAGGAGGGGATTTCGTATATTGCCGGGGCGGAACTGCCCTGCCTTCTGGTGAACGTGGTGCGCGGAGGCCCCGGTCTGGGGACCATTCAGCCTGCCCAGTCGGATTATTTCCAGGCGGTGAAGGGAGGAGGTCACGGCGATTACCGTTTGATCACGCTGGCACCCGCTTCCGTTCAGGAGATGTCTGACTTTGTCAAGCTGGGATTTGAGCTGGCCTTCAAATACAGAAATCCTGTCATGATCCTTTCCGACGGGGCCATTGGCCAGATGATGGAGAAGGTGGAACTTTTCGATCCCGTTCCCCGCAGCAAAGAAATTCTGCCCTGGGCCACCACGGGAAAAACACCCGACCGGGAAAGGAATATCATCACCTCGCTGGACCTTGATCCGAAACGGCAGGAGGATTTCAATCTGAAGCTTCAGAAAAAGTACGGGGAAATTGAGGAAAAGGAGGTGAGGTATGAAAAGATACAGTGTGATGATGCCGAATATCTGTTCGTGGCATACGGTACCAGTTCACGGGTGGTGCAGAAGGCAGTGCAACTGGCAAGGTCCAGGGGGATCAAGGTGGGACTGTTCCGGCCCATTACCCTGTGGCCTTTCCCTTCGAAGGAAATATTTGCCATGACCGGCCAGGTGAAAGGGATACTGTCTGTGGAAATGAGTGCCGGTCAGATGGTAGAGGACATTAGACTGGCGGTGAAGGGAAAAATTAAGGTGGATTATTACGGTAGAATGGGCGGTATTATCCCTACTCCCGACGAAGTAGTAGAAATGCTTGAAAAGAAAATTATCGGAGGATAAGAACATGGCTGAGATAACTCTTGATCAGATCATTCAACCGGAAAACCTGGTATATACCAAAAGCCGGATCATGACCGACACGGTGCTGCATTACTGCCCGGGCTGCGGTCACGGTACTGCACATCGCTTGCTGGCCGAGGTGATCGAAGAGCTTGACCTGCAGGCCGATACCATCGGGGTTGCCCCGGTGGGATGCTCGGTGCTGATGTACAATTACATGGATGTTGATATGCAGGAGGCAGCCCACGGAAGGGCTCCGGCCCTGGCCACGGCCATCAAGCGGCTGATGCCTGAAAAGTTCGTCTTTACCTACCAGGGAGACGGAGACCTGGCCGCTATCGGGACAGCGGAAACCATTCATGCCTGCAACCGGGGTGAAAATATCACGATTCTGTTTATCAATAACGGGATTTACGGAATGACCGGAGGGCAGATGGCTCCGACCACCCTTCCCGATATGAAGGCTTCCACCTGCCCTTATGGCCGGGATGTACGTATGATGGGGAATCCGCTGAAGATAACAGATATTGTGGCTACTCTTCCGGGATCATATTATGTGACACGGCAGTCGGTTCATACTCCCGGAAATGTAAGAAAAGCCAAAAAGGCCATCAGAAAAGCGGTGGAATACCAGAAACGCAACCAGGGAACCTGTTTTGTGGAGATCGTTTCCAACTGCAACAGCGGATGGAAAATGACACCGGCAGATGCAAACCAGTGGCTGGAAGAGAACATGCTTCCTTTTTATCCGCTGGGTGATTTGAAAGTACCCGAGGAATAAACAAAAAATGAAGATATCATGACTGAAGAGATCATCATAGCCGGTTTTGGCGGGCAGGGGGTTTTGTCTATGGGTAAGATCCTCTGTTATTCGGGAGTAATGGAAGGCAAGGAAGTGAGCTGGATGCCTTCTTATGGGCCTGAAATGCGCGGAGGAACGGCCAATGTTACCGTGATCATCAGTGACGAAAGGATCAGTTCGCCCATTCTGAACACCTACGATACGGCCATCATTCTGAACCAGCAGTCGATGGACAAGTTTGAAAAAACGGTGAAACCGGGGGGAATGCTCATTTACGACGGGAACGGGATCACCCGGCATCCGGAAAGGAAGGATATCACCATTTTCCGGGTGGATGCAGCAGAGGAGGCTGCCCGGATGAAATCGAACAAAGTGTTCAATATGATAGTTCTGGGCGGTTTTCTGAAGATCAAGCCTCTGCTGAAGATGGAGAATGTGCACAGGGGCCTTGAAAAATCCCTTCCCGAAAGGTATCACCACCTGATCCAGCTGAACGAGGAAGCCATCAAACGCGGAATGGAAATCATACAGGAAGTTTATCAGCCTGCCTAGTGTTCGGAAGTAAGAGCAGCAAACAGAAGTGATCACGGCACCGGGTCCTTACCGTGATCTTCTGCGGTAAAGCCCTTTTTTCAGAATGTATTCATACACGCGGTGCGGGAGAAAGAACCGCATATCCTTTCCCTGCGCGATCGACTCACGGATAAAGCTGGAAGATATTTCCATCAGCGGAGCTTCATGCAGGCTGATGTTGGGATGCTGTGCACCCTTCCCTGCCGGGTATCCCGCCCTGGGATAGACAAAAATCCGGTACTTTTGCAGCAATACCTGGTAATCTTTCCATTTGGAAAGGGTAGCCAGGTTGTCTGTCCCCATGATCAGCACAAACTCTTTGTCAGAATATTCTGCGGTAAGATGCGTGAGGGTGTTGACCGTATAGGATGGTTCCGGGAGCTGGAATTCAATGTCGCAGGCCAGGAACCGGGGATCGTCCTGCAGGGCAAGCCGCACCATTTCCAGCCGTTCAGGTCCGGGAAGCAGACCGGAGCTTTTTTTCAGGGGGTTTTGCGGGCTGACCACCAGCCATAGGCTTTCCACCGGGGTGAACTCGATGAAGTAATTGGCTATCATCAGATGCCCCACGTGAACGGGGTTGAACGATCCGAACAATAAACCGGTGGTTTTCATTTTGAATTTTCAATGAATGTTGTGACCATTTCCACCGCACGGTCAAGGGTTTCTTCCAGCCTGTCATTTACCAGTACGGTATCGAACCGGGAAGCGTATTCCATTTCCCGGGAGGCTTTTTGCGTTCTTTCCCTGATTTTTTCTTCGGTTTCTGTGGAACGTTTCCGGAGCCTTTTTTCAAGAATTTCCAGGGAGGGGGGACTGACAAAAATGGCCAGGGCACGGGAGCCGAACTGTTTTTTCAGGTTCATTCCTCCTTTAACATCCACATCGAATACCACATGTTTCCCGGCCTTCCATATCCGTTCGATTTCCTTCTTCAGGGTACCGTAATAGTGACCCGGGTATACCTCTTCCCATTCAGCAAATTCCCCGGCCTCGATTTTCTGTTTGAATTCGTTTTCTGTCATGAACCAGTAATCCTTTCCGTTGACTTCCCCTTTTCTCCGGGGACGGCTGCAGGCTGAAACGGAAAAGGACAGCCGGGGAACGATTTGCAGCAGGTGTTTCACAATGGTGGTCTTTCCCGCTCCCGAGGGTGCCGAAATAATGATCATTTTGCCCTTCTGTGCAGATTCTGCCATTTGCCAGAGGATTATGTTACAACATGTTGGCCAGTTGCTCCTTGATCTTTTCCAGCTCATCTTTCATCTGTACCACCATTTTCTGGATGCCGGCATCATTGGCTTTCGATCCCAGGGTGTTGATCTCCCGGCCGATTTCCTGAGCAATGAAGAAAAGTTTTTTGCCGGCAGGTTCTTCTCCTTTCAGTGTATCCTTGAAAAACCGGCAATGGTGATTCAGCCGTGATTTTTCCTCACTGAAATCGATTTTTTCCAGGTAATAGAGAATTTCCTGCTCAAACCGGTTCTCATCGATGTTCATGGACGACAGGTATTCTTCCAGATTGTTTCTGATGCGGTTCCTGATGCGTTCCCTGCGTTCTTTTTCCAGGGGTTCCACCAGCTTCAGCAGGCGCTGAATTTCTTCAATCCTTTTCTTCAGGTCGAGCTCAATCGATTGCCCTTCTCGGGTTCGGTATTCCCGGACTTCTTCCATGGCTTTCCTCAGGATTGTCAGTGCCGTTTCCCATTCTTCCCCGCTGATTTCCGGACGTTCGGTTTTCAGTACATCCGGTAAGCGCATGATAATGGAGAGGAAATGTTCCTCATTGCCGATTTGAAATTCCCCTGAAATACTTTTCAGTTGTTGAAAATAATTCCTCACCACTTCCCGGTTGACCTGGGGTGCCGTATCTTCTCCGTTATCCTCCGTATAGATGCTGCAGTCAATTTTGCCACGAACCAGTTGTTCGGCCAGCAGGCTTCTGATCTCCGATTCTTTTTCCCGGTAAAGGATGGGTGTTCTGATACCGATATCGGTTTGTCTGCTGTTGAGGGTGCGGATTTCGACAATGATATTCTTTTCCCCGTATTTCCCGTTTGCTTTTCCGTATCCTGTCATTGACTGAACCATGGTATTGTCGGTTTTAACGATATTCAAATAGCTGCCTTGCCTTAGCAAAGGTAGAAAATAAACCGGCACTTTTTTCACTGGTGACGGAATCCCCCGGCCGGTTCAATGTTTTACCACCACTTTTGCTTTCCATTTTCCCGACAGATAATAGATGTACGAAGCGGCCAAACCGGTGATCCAGGCTATAGGGGCCGACCACCAGATACCTGTTTCACCGATGCGGTTTGACAGAAAAATAGAAGCAGGGATGCGGATCACCCAGAGCGAAAGCAGGGTAATGAACATGGGAATGAGGGTGTCGCCGGCTCCTCTGAGCACGCCGTTTAGAGAAAACATCAGGCTGAAAACCAGGTAGAATGCACTGATGATGATCAGATATTCGTGTCCGATGCGAATGACTTCCTGGTCATTGGTGAAAATGGACATCAGTGTTTCCCCGAAAAGCATCATGACCAGGGTGACCGTAACGGATATGGTTCCCGACATCATGACGGTTGAGACAAGCCCCCTTTTTATCCGTCCCGGTTTGTTGGCACCGAGGTTCTGACCCACAAAAACCGAGAGGGCCATGCCGAAATTCATGGCCGGAAGGGAGGCGATGGAGTCGAGTCTTACAGCCGCCGCATAGGCAGCAATAACATTGGTGCCGAAACGGTTTACAATTCCCATCAGGAAAGTCATTCCCAGGGAGAAAAAGATCGTTTGCATTCCTGTCGGCAATCCGATGCGTAATCCCTGCCAGAAAATCTGGCGGTGGAATCTCATTTTCGGGATGGAAAAATGAATAATCCGGTGGGTCCGGTTCAGGTACAGAACGGCCGTTATAAAAGCCCATCCCTGGGAAACCACCGTAGCCCAGGCGGCTCCTGCAATTCCCCAGCCGAAGACCATGATAAACAGCAGATCGAGGCCGATGTTGGTCAGCGTAGAGATAATCAGGAAGTACATGGGGGTTTTTGAATCACCCAGCCCCCTCAGTATGGCACTGGTGCCGTTGAAGCCAAAGAATACCAGAATCCCCATAACATAGATATTCAGATACTTAAGCGCCTCGGGGAGCAACTGCTCAGGTAAACTGAGCAGGCGGAAAAGGCTCCGGTTGATCCCCAGGCCAAGGGCCGTTACAACCAGCGAGGCAAAGAAGAGGAATATATACAGGGTATCGATGGCACGTTTCACCTGATCGATATCCCTGGAACCATAATACTGGGCGATAAGGATGGTGGTGCCTGAAGCAATGCCGATAATGAAAGATATGAGCAGGAAAATAATGGGAAACGATGCCCCTACGGCTGCCAGCGCTTCCTTTCCCAGCACATTCCCCACGATAATGCTGTCGACAATATTATACAGTTGCTGAAACACATTCCCGAGCAACATGGGAAGTGCAAAACGGAGTATGCGTTTCCATTCTTTTCCGGCAGTGAGATCTTGCATGTATCACATTCAGGATGCAAAAATGCGGTTTTTAGGCCGGTTTGTCAAGGCTTTTTCTGCTCCCCGGGTAATGAACCCGGATTTTTTCACGTTTTGGAAAAGAAATATTGGAGGAAAGGGTACGAGTCTCTATTTTTACGGAGATGAAGTATAATTAATTTCTTTTACATGAAAAAGGCCTGGCTCCTTATTTTATTTCTGGGGTTTCCGACTGTTCTTCAGGCACAGGAAAAAGCTGCTGGCACAGCACAGGTTGATACCCATGCCCTGGTAATATCCGATACCCTGCCACGGGTTCTGGTTCCCGTGAAGGAACTGGTTCCCGATTCCATACAGGAAGCCCTGTATATGGTGAGGAACCTGCTGGAAAGTGACAGTACAGGTTTGTTCTCCGAACTTTTGTTCAGAGAGGCGGTACAGCAACTGATCCATTATTTTGACAATCCGCTTCCCGATTCGGTGGCTCGCTTTCTGGACCAGTACAAGTATGCAAAATTGTATACGTACCCGATGATCCAGGAGGATACGGTTGATATTTTCCGAACAGATACCCTCTTTCTGCCGAAAGAATCGCTGAGGCAGGAAGAATCCGGGGATACGACGCCAACGACATACATGACCGACAGCCTGCTGAGCGTATTACCGCCCGTATTGCCGGGCATTCGTGACAGCCTGATCAGGCAGGCTATGGATACCTTGCGTCTGGTCTTCAGCGACAGCACCTCCCTCCACATTATTGCAGGGGAGGATACCACCGCAGAAGAACTGGAACTGAGAAATCTCCGTGAAAGGGTACTTACCCGTGATACCCTGATGCTGGTTGATTCCACACGGTATGCCCTGGTAGACAGCCTGCGGTATGCCATTCAACTCCTGGTGAAGGAAATGCAGACCGATTCGGTCAATCTCTGGATCAGGAATATTACCAATGATTCCCTGCAGGTATGGCTCAGCGACCGGGAACGGAATTTTTTCAGGTTCTGGGTTAAGAACGAGGCCCGGGATTCAGTGGGTTTGTGGCTTGAAGGACTTGACAGTAAAAATATGCGGATGATCATGGATGAGGGGGTATATGTGCGGTCTTTCAGTAAAAAACAGCAGAAGTGGGATCAGATGGAACTCCAGAGAAGAGTGGATGAAACACTCAGGAATATGAACAAGGTGCAGGTGACCACTCCGGCATGGACTTATGAAGTGGTAACCGGTCTGCAATTTTCCCAGGGTTATCTGTCGTACTGGGCAAAAGGAGGGGAAGGATCCGTGGCCGCCCTGTTCCAGATTGAGGCTTTTGCCAATTACTCAAAAGGGAAAAGCAAATGGGAAAACAGCTTGAATATCAAAACGGGAGTACTTCAATCGGGAGAAAAGGGATTAAGGAAAAATGAAGATTTGTTCGAGTTCAACTCAAGTTATGGTGAGAAGATGGTCAATAACTGGTATCTCAGCATTTTGGGAAATTTGAAAAGCCAGTTTTTCAAAGGTTACGATTACAAGGATACTACCGTTGTTTCGAATTTTCTGGCTCCGGGATATCTGGTTTTTGCGCTGGGGATGGATTATAAGCCCAACAAGAATTTCTCCCTGCTGATATCTCCGTTAACTTCAAAAACCACCATTGTACGAGACCTTGACAATGTCAATCCGGTAAAATACGGTTTGGAGGAAGGCGAACGCATTCGCCGTGAGATGGGAGGGTATGTTAAGTCTCGTTACAAAACCACCCTGACTGAAGATATTTCCCTCGAGAACAAGCTGGACCTGTTTACCAATTATTCCCGCAAGCCACAGAATATCGATATCAACTGGGAAGCTGTTTTGCGCATGAAGATCAATTTGTATATGGATGCCAATATTTCCACCCATCTCATTTACGACGATGATGTGGATATTCCTATGGAAAAGGTGGTGAACGGGGAAACTATCAAGACAACTACCAAGAAAATCCAGTTCAAGGAACTGCTGAGTGTGGGGTTCAGGTACCGGTTCTGATCTTTTTCCTGAGATCAGGCCAGTTTTTTCTCATAGATTCTGAAACGCTTGTGCTCCCTGGCTCCCAGTTTTTCGAGCTCGGCAATCATTTTTGTATTCGTTTCCAGGATGAGGTGGCTTTCGAGGAGGGTAATGCCCCTTTCCATGCAGCTTTCCAGCATTCTGATTCCCATAATGGCATCCAGTCCCAATCCCCTGTATGCCGGTTTGATCCCTCCAAGCAGGAGGGTAAGATGTCGGCTTGTTTTCGTGGATCTGAGAATATGCCACCAGCCAAAAGGCAGCAGCCGGCCTCCGGCCCGCTGAATGCCCTTGCAAATATCGGGTATACCTACCACAAATGCGGTCAGTTCATGATCGATGGAAACCATTTTAACGAATTCCGGGTCAATGACCGGCAGATACCTGGCTGCCAGTTCATTCATCTCTTCTTTGTTCAGAGGGTCAAAACCAAAAATATCCGTATAGGTTTCGTTCATGAGTTCAAAAACCTTATGTATCATTGGTTTTAATTCCCTCCGTTTTCTGAATTCCAGGACCCTGAAATTGTCACGATGGCTGAACCGCCGGCTGATTTTTTTATAGATTTCCGGAATAACTTCGGGCACAATGAAAATGAAATCCCTCAGATCCACTTTTTTCTGGTATCCTTCCTTCTCAACCAGTGAAGGCATGTATGGATGGTTGGTCGCAGTGGCCAGGATGGGTGGGTACTCGAAACCTTCGACCTGAAATCCCTGGGGATCTTTATCTGAAAAACCCATGGGTCCCACTATTTTAGGCATGTTGTGATGGAGGGCCCAGCTTTCCACTTCGTGCAACAGGGCCTGTGCCACGGCGGTATCATCGGGACATTCCATAAAAGCAAACCGGGCATGCGGGTCATGATGTCTTTCGTTATACCGATGGTTAATGATGCCCATGATTCGTCCTGCGGGCTTGCCGTTCTGCAGAGCCAGGCAGAGTATAGTGTCGCTGTATTCGAAACACTTGTTTTTTCCGGGATTAAAAAAAGAATACTCATCCACATAAACCGGAGGTACCCAGTTGGCATGATCTCTGTGCAGCTGTTCGGGAAGATGGATGAATGCTTTCAGATCACGGCGGGTTTTGACTTGTTTTATTTCTATGGTCATGGTAATAGATGGTATACCGGTTGATTCGGGTTTTTACGGCAAAATATAAAAAAATCCGGGAATATTCTTTTTTATCTATGCCGGATGACCCGGATGTGTATCAAGAGAAAGATCCGTTTCATTGATCAAGGTGCCTGAAAAGACGGATGTTAGTCAGATATACGGCAGGAAAGCTCAGCAGGCCTCCCAGTACATCGACTGCATAATGGGCCTTGATGTATATGGTGGAAGGAATCAACAGCACCACCAGAACTACAGCGGGTAAAAATGCCAGGCGGTTGCGCCGGTAGAGGAGGGTCAGTATGATCATGGCCATGGCCACATGAGAACTGGGAAAGGCTCCGGTGGGGCGTTCACCGATGGCCTGAATAAATTTAACCAGGTGACTGAACAGATAGGTAGCAGGGACCTCGGACTCGGGTGCTGCAAAGTGGAACTGGGGTCCTGCAGCCGGTACCAGGCAGAATATCAAATAATAAATATAGAAGGAACCGGTAATGATAAAAACATCGTGTCGGAAATGTTCTTTGTTTTTCCGGTATTCTGTCAGCAGAAAGCCAGCAATGAGCACGAAATAGCTGAAATATCCGAAAAACATCAGTTCATTGAACCAGGACCGGGAAAATACCTCCGAAAATACAATGCTCGGTTGCATTCCGAAGATGCTGTTTTCGATTGAAACCAGCCAGGGGTCCAGATTGGGAATGAACACATTGTTCAGCAAGTCGGTTTCGTTGTAGAATAGTCCCAGCAACAGAAGCGGATAGATATCGGTTACAAACCGTCCTGCCCTGCTCATATTGTTGTTTCGGTAAAGAGCGATCAGAAGGATCAGCAGGCTGAGAACAACACGAAATGCCAGATGGGCTCCGGCGTAATCCAGCCGTTCCCATCCGACCACGGCATATACTCCCGTGATCCAGATGTAGGCCAGGGTGATCTGGTCCACCGGGGTCAGGCTTGTAACGGTTGAATCCCAGGCACGGTGCAATGCGCGGTACATGCTTATGAATTTTTCAGCAGTTTTCGGTAGATTTCGTAGTTTTCCCGGTCGAAAGTCACAAAAATGACTTCTTGGATGTTTTCATGCTTATCCAGGAATGCGGCTACTTCTTCCAGGGCGATCTGGGCGGCGTCCTCCTTCGGGAAGCCGTATACCCCGGTGCTGATATTCGGGAATGCTATATCGGGGATATCATATTCCACGGCCAGATGAAGGCTGTTCCGGTAACACGAGGCCAGCAGCTGATCTTCGTTGTGGGTGCCTCCCTGCCAAACAGGTCCCACGGTGTGTATTACATACCGTGCCGGCAGGCGGAATCCCGGTGTAATCTTTGCTTCCCCGGTGGGACATCCGTTCAGCTTCCTGCAGGCTTCCAGTAGCTGAGGGCCGGCTGCCCTGTGAATGGCTCCGTCCACTCCTCCGCCTCCCAGCAGGGTGGTATTTGCAGCATTCACAATGGCCGTTACTTCCTGCCGGGTGATATCGCCCTGAATCAGTTTGATACGGTCCATATTCCTGCTTTTTTCCGGTTCCTTTGCACCTGATCTGATTACCTGAGTTTTGCCCCCAGCTCTTTTTCAAAACTTTTCAGCAATCTGGCCATAACCTGGTCAATCTGCTTGTCAGTCAGTGTTTTATTTTCGTCCCGCAATACAAAGCTTACCGCGTACGATTTTTTCCCTTTTTCCACCTGGGGGCCTTCGTACACATCAAACAAATTTACGTTTTTCAGTAACTTTTTCTCGGTTTGCAGTGCCAGTTCGTACACCCGGCTGAAGGGGACTTCCCTGTCGAGCACCAGGGCAAGATCTCTCCTCACTTCCGGGAAACGGGGAATGCCTGTAAAACGGATACGTTGCCCGGCAAATAATTCCAACACATATTCCCAGTGGAAATCAGCATAAAAAACCGGTCCTCTGATGTCCATTTCCCTGAGCGTTTCCCGGGGGATATTTCCCATGGTCAGCAGAACTTTCCCTCCGTGCAGATATCTTGTTCCTTCTTCGAACAGGTCGTCGGGTGAATGATCCTGTTCCAGAGTACCGGGATCGATTCCCAGACGGACAAGCACTTTTTCAGCCACAGATTTCAGGGTGAAAAAGCAGACCGTTTCTTCCTTTCTGTGCCAGTTCAGCGGTTCCCTGTTGCCGGTGATCCAGATGCCCAGTCTTTCTTCCTGAAGGTACTGACTGAAATCCTTTCGGGATGACCGGAGATCATTCATGAAATAGATGTGTCCGAATTCATAAAGCTTCAGATCGTTCTGCTGTCTGTTCTGGTTATGCCTGATGGCTTCGAGACCGCCGAAAAGCAGCGTCTGCCTCATCACATCCAGGTCCTGGCTCAGTGGGTTGTACAGTCGCACACATTTTTCTTCCGGAAAGCTTTTGCTTTTTGAATAATACGTATGGCTGGTGAGTGAATTCGACATGATCTCGGTATATCCGCTGGCAGTCAGCATGTCGGCTATCATGTTTCTTACCCGGTCGGGCTCGGGTTTTTCTGCATACGACAAGCTGGAACGCATCACCGGCGGACTTTCTACCTGATTATAACCGTAAATGCGGAGCACTTCTTCCACCAGATCGGTCTCCCTGGTCACATCCACCCGGTAGGCTGGAACCCTGGTTTTCAGTCCATCCGCATTTTTTTCCAGAATTTCAATTTCCAGGGCTTCCAGGATGGAAATGATGGTTTCCGGCTCGATTTGTTTTCCTATCAACCGGGCGGTTCTTTCATAGGAAAATTCCACCGTATGATCGGGTATGGGATGGGGATAACGATCGATTATATCGCTGCTGATCTTTGCCCCGGCTATCTCTTTTATCAGCAGAGCCGCTCTTTTCAGCGCATACAGGGTCATGCGGGGATCGGCTCCCCGTTCAAAATGAAAGGAGGCATCGGTATTCAGCCCGTGCCTGCGTGCGGTTTTCCTGATAGATAGCGGATTGAACCAGGCACTTTCCAGAAAAACCCGGGTGGTTGTTTCAGTCACCCCCGAACGCAGTCCACCGAAAACTCCTCCGATACACATGGGTTCACGGGTGTTACAGATCATCAGATCCTCTTCCGAGAGTTCCCTTTCCACCTCATCCAGGGTGACAAACCGCGTTCCCCGGGGCATTTTTTTCACCACCACCGTTCCGCCTTCTATCCGGTCGGCGTCGAAGGCATGAAGAGGCTGACCGGTTTCATACAATACAAAATTGGTTATGTCCACCACATTGTTTACCGGAGTGAGTCCGATGCTGCGCAGCCTGTTTTGTAACCACGCCGGGGAAGGGCCTACCTTTACACCGGTCAGGGTAACCCCTGCATAACGGGGGCAGGCTTCTTCATCCTCTATCCTGACATCGATGGATAACTCGTAGTTGTCGGGTTTGAAGGCCTGCACCGGAGGCAGCAAGAGTTTTGTCTTATTCCGGATGGAAAACCAGGCTGCCAGGTCCCGTGCCGCCCCGTAATGTGACCCTCCGTCGATGCGGTTCGGGGTAAGGCCCACCTCGAAAACCGTATCGGCGTAGAGCTGAAAATATTCTGATGCAGGGGTTCCGGGTCTGGCGGAAGGATCAAGTACCATGATGCCCGAATGATCCGTTCCCAGTCCCAGTTCGTCTTCCGCGCAGATCATTCCTTCGCTGATTTCCCCCCTGATCCTGGTTTTTTTGATCTCGAAAGGTTTGTCGCCCTGAAAAAGAACGGTTCCGGGCAGAGCCACCGGCACCTTCTGTCCTGCCGCCACATTGGGTGCGCCGCAAACGATGGGCAACAATTTTCCGTTGCCCACATCCACTGTGGTAAGACTGAGCTTATCGGCCCCGGGGTGCTTTTTACAAGTAACCACTTTTCCGATCACCACTCCTTTCAGGCCTCCCTTCACACTCTCGAAGGTTTCCATATTTTCCACCTCCAGCCCGATATCGGTCATGATCCGGGCCATTTCCTCGGGAGATATGTCGGTTTGTAAATATTCCCTGATCCAGTTGTACGAAAGTTTCATCGATGGCTATAGTTCTTAATTACTGGGCAAAATTAAGGATTTTCTCCTGAAATCATAACGGCCTTACCGGCATTGGTTCTTTCTGCTGAATGCCGATGAAGAGATGGGAACTTGAACGGAATATGATATATTTGTAGCTTATGAAACAAGATTCGAAAAACGAAAGGAAACCCTTGATTCTGATTACCAATGATGACGGTATCAGGGCAAAGGGATTGAAAGCGCTGGCAAAAGTAGCAAGAGAATTCGGCCGGGTAGTGGTGATGGCTCCCCAGGAAAGCCGGTCGGGAATGTCGCATGCCATTACTTCGGAGCATCCCCTGCGTGTGTATGAACAGAAGTCGGAGCCTGGATACCGCGAATATGCCTGCACCGGCACCCCGGTTGATTGTGTGAAGCTGGCTCTTAACCGGTTGCTTGAAGAAAAACCCGATCTGGTACTATCGGGGGTGAATCATGGATCGAATGATTCCATCAGTGTGTTTTATTCGGGAACTATGGCCGCTGCCATCGAGGGATGCATTAACAAAATCCCTTCTGTGGGATTTTCCCTGCTGGATTATGATCAGGATGCCGATTTTACCGTTGCTGAAAAATATGTTAGGATACTGATTGACAGGGTACTGAAAAACGGATTGCCTGCCGGAATATGCCTGAATGTGAATATTCCCGCCCTACCCGAAGATTCGGTTAAAGGGGTGAAAATTTGCCGGCAAACCGACGGGATATGGCAGGAAGAATTCGTCAGGAGAACGGATCCCTTCGAAAGGGATTATTACTGGCTGACCGGATTCTTCAGGAATTTCGAGTCAGAAGCAGAGGATACCGATGAATGGGCTCTGCAACATGGATATGTGTCGGTGGTTCCGATAAAGACCGACCTGACCGATTATGATCTGATCAACACCCTGAAACAATGGGATTATGAAGACTAAAGCCAACCGCGTGGAGCTGGGATTGTTTCTGGGCCTGTTGATGCCTGTTCTGACATTTTTTGTGTTTTACCTTTTTTTACACGACGAATCCGGAATAGTAGAGTTTATCAACGAGGTCATTGTCAGGCAGATTTCCACCCAGGTGATCAGCCTGTGTGCCGTTCCCAACCTTCTGCTTTTTTTTATTTTCATCTGGGCCGACCGTTTGTATTCCGCCCGCGGGGTACTGACCGCCACTTTTATTATTGCTTTTGCCGTTTTGATACTGAAGTTTGTTATCTGAATATGTCCGCATGAAATACATGATCATAGCCGGAGAGGCCTCAGGAGACCTTCATGGTTCCCATCTGGTGAAAGAATTGAAGAAACTGGATCCGGAAGGGATATTCCGCGGATGGGGAGGGAATCTTATGCAGCAGGCCGGCGTGGAACTAATGGCCCACTACAGGGACATGGCTTTTATGGGATTCATTGAGGTACTGTTCCATCTGGGTAAGATCCGCAATTTGTTCAGAACCGCACGGAAGGAACTTGTGCTTTTCCGCCCTGATGTGCTGATCCTGATCGATTACCCCGGTTTTAACCTGCGGATGGCACGTTATGCAAAAGAACAAGGTATACGTGTGTGTTACTATATCTCGCCCAAGGTGTGGGCATGGAAGAGTTCCCGGGTAAAAAAGATCAAAAAATACGTTGACCAGATGTTCGTGATCTTTCCTTTTGAAGAGGAGTATTACAAAAGGCACGGATATCAGGTTTATTTTGAAGGGAATCCTCTGATCGACAGTATCAGCCGCTTTGAGGGGAATATGGTGTCGCGCGAGGAATTTATGAAACGGAACGGTCTGGATAACAGGCCCCTGATTGGCATTATTCCCGGCAGCAGGATTCAGGAAGTCAAAAGAAACCTGCCTGTAATGCTGAAGATGACCGAGCATTATCCCGAATTTCAGTTCCTTGTGGCGGGTTTCCCGACGCTTGACAGAGATATGTATGCAAACATGATCTGCAACAGAAAAGTACATCTGCTGTTCGATCAAACCCGTGAGATCATGAAATTTGCCAAGGCTGCCATTGTAACTTCGGGTACTGCAACCCTGGAAACCGCCCTGCTGAAGACTCCCCAGGTGGTTTGCTACCGTGCCCATCCGCTTTCGTATCTCATGGCCAGGATGCTGGTGAAAATAAAGCATATTTCACTGGTGAACCTCATTATGCAGCGAACGGTGGTGACCGAACTGATTCAGGGCGATCTGAATCCGGAAAGGCTGAAGCAGGAAATGGACCTTCTGCTGTATGATGCTGCGACCATCCGCCGGATTCTCGATGACTATGAAACACTGGCTTCCATGCTGGGAGAACCGGGAGTATCAAAAAGAATTGCCAGCCGGATCATATCCCACGGAACATGATCCAAGGCTCTTTCAGAAAATATCTGTTCCTGTTGCTGGCCATATCTTCCCTTTGGTCCGGCCTTTATGCCGATTCCTCCAGGGTTCATATCGGATTGTTTTATGAGTGGCTGGTTTTTTCGGCCGTGGTCACTCCTGAGCAGGGCGAATGGGTTATGGTGGCCGACAGTCTTACTTATCCTGCACAGGGAATGTTGTATGTCAGCCTGGTGGGTGATCGTGTGTTGTTCCGGGGAGAAAACGGCATGAGGCGGAGCTGTGAGAAACTTTTACTGAAACCCGCCGACAGTACGGGAGTGATTGCCATCAGGCCGTTGCACATTCCTGCCGGAAAGAGATTGTACCGGGGCATACTGAAGATCATTCCCGAACCCATAGGCCTGAAACTGATTCTGGAAACTTCCCTGGAGGAGTACCTGGCGGGTGTGGTGTATACGGAAGGAGGGGGAAGTGCCGGCATAGAATTTTACAAGGCCCAGGCTGTGCTCTGCCGCACCTATGCTTTCAGGCATTTCGGCAAACATGGCGCCGAAGGGTTCAACCTGTGCGACGGAGTTCACTGCCAGGCTTTCCTGGGTATGCCTCCCTCCGGACATCCGGTTTACCGGTCGGTAACCCAAACCCGGGGTCTGGTGGTCACTGACCGGAACGGAGAACTGATCACCGCTGCTTTTCACAGCAATTGCGGAGGGCAAACTGCCGACGGTCACAATGTGTGGATAGGGGATATGCCTTACCTGCGCCCGGTTCAGGATACATTCTGCCTGCACGGCAGGAATGCGCGGTGGACCAGGTCCGTTCCACTGAGTGACTGGAAGCACTATCTCAGGGAACAGGGGATACCGGAGGAAATGCTGCATTCGAATGCCGGCCTGGATTTTTTTCAACCTGAACGCACAGATTATTACCGGCTGGGGAATTATACCGTTCCGCTGGCGCGGATCAGGGAAGACTGGGGTTTGAAATCTGCCTTTTTTGATATTGGCATAGGGCAGGACCGGGTGATCCTGAATGGAAGGGGGTACGGCCATGGAGCAGGAATGTGTCAGGAGGGGGCAATGAAAATGGCAGAACTCGGGTATAATTTTTATGATATTATCCGTTACTATTTCCACGGAGTGACGATTCAGAAGTTTCCGGGAAAAGAAGAAGTCCCGTAACGCTGTACCCGTAATATTCATTACCTTTGGACAACAAACCAAAAAAATATGTTGGCGCTGTTCAGGAAAGAAATAAGCGGTTTTTTCAGTTCGGTGACCGGGTACCTGGTGATTATTATATTTCTGATAGCCAATGGATTGTTTTTATGGGTGTTTCCCGGACAACTGAACCTGATCGACAGCGGGTATGCTACCCTCGATACCTTTTTCCTCATGGCTCCCTGGATTTTTCTGTTTCTGGTCCCTGCCGTCACCATGCGCCTGTTTGCCGAGGAAAAACGGACAGGTACACTGGAATTGCTGTTGGTAAGGCCCATGACTCCCTTTCAGCTGATTCTGGCCAAATACCTGGCTGCCCTTACTCTGGTGCTATTTTCCCTGCTGCCTACCCTGGTGTATTTCCTTTCCGTTTATCTTTTGGCCGATCCTCCGGGCAATATGGATACCGGAGCCACCTGGGGGTCGTATACCGGACTTTTCCTTCTGGCCAGCCTGTATGCAGCCATCGGATTGTTTTGTTCTTCACTTACTGAAAACCAGGTAATTGCATTTATCCTGGCAGCCGGTATTTCGTTTTTCATGTATCAGGGTTTTAAGTCCATCGGGTTGCTTCCCTTCCTGGAAAGCATAGATCATTTTGTGATACGGATCGGCATAAGCGAGCATTACCAGTCACTAAGCCGGGGGGTGATCGATTCGCGGGATATATTTTATTTTCTGGGCTGGAATATGGTTTTCCTGCTATTTACACGGACCGTACTCGAAAGCAGAACATGGTGATAATGAAAAAGATGTGGAAAAACAACCAGGCAAGAAGAAGTGTGTCGCAATTGTTGATGGCCGTGGTGGCTATTTTATTGCTTGGATACCTTTCCTCGTTCGTATATTTTCGTCTTGATCTCACGGCCGATAAACGGTATACCCTTTCGGAACCTACCCGCAGCCTGCTGAAAGATCTTGACAAGCAGGTGTTTATTCGGGTATATCTGGAAGGGGATATGCCCATCGGACTGAAGAGGATGCGGCGAAGCATCAAGGAAATGCTGGATGAGATGAGGGTGGTGGCCGGCTCCCGTTTGGCATATGATTTTGTCAATCCCTCAGAAGAGAAAGATGCCCGGCTGCGCCAGGAGTTTCATAACAGTTTGATGGAAAAAGGATTGAAGCCGGTGGATGTGGTGGAAAGCAAGCAGGAGGGGGGCACCGACACCCGCAGGGTCTTTCCCGGGGTGATCATTCATTATGGAAGTAAAAACATAGCAGTGAACCTGCTGTCGAATAATCCGGTCCTTTCTTCCGAAGAAAACCTGAACCAGTCGCTTCAGGCTCTGGAATACAAACTGATGCATGCCATATCTTCCCTTGTGGCAGATACCGTGAAAAAAGTTGCCTTTGTGGAAGGGCATGGTGAACTGGGTTACCTGGATGTGCTGGATATTACCGATGAACTGGCCCGGTATTATGAAGTATACCGTGGATTTATCGATACGCAGTCGCCCAACCTTGACGAGTACGCGGTGGTTATTGTTGCCCGGCCCACCGGAAAATTCACAGAAGAGGAGAAATTCATTCTCGACCAGTACATTATGAACGGGGGAAAGGTACTGTGGCTGATCGATGCGGTAACAGTGAACCGTGACAGCCTGTCCACCGGCGAAACCACCCTGGCTCTGGTGAATGAAACCAACCTGGAAGACATGTTGTTCAGGTATGGTGCACGGGTTAACCCGGTTTTGTTCAAGGATCTGCAATGTGCCCTGATTCCCGTCAACACGGCTCCCGCCGGAGAGCAGCCCCGGTTTGTGCCTGCACCCTGGCCGTATTATCCGCTGCTGGCTCCGAGGAAAGACCATCCGATAACCAGGAACCTGAATTTCATTAAAGCCGAATATTCCGGTACCATCGATACGGTGGGCACATCACAGGCGGTAAGGAAAACCGTTCTTCTGGTTTCGTCCCGTTATGCCCGGCTGGTACGCGTTCCTTCGTTTATCAGTCTGCGGCAGATCGACGAAAAACCGGTGCAGGAAGAATACAACCAGTCTTTCCAGACGGTAAGCCTGTTGCTGGAAGGGAAATTCCAGTCGGTTTTTACCCACCGGATGACCGGGAAATATGCCCTGCCTCCGGGAAAAACATTCAGGGAACAGAGCCTGCCTACGGCCATGATCGTGGTGGCCGACGGCGACCTGATCCGGAATGAGGTCAGAGGCCGGGGAAGTAATCCGCATCCCCTTCCCCTGGGGTATGACCGGTACATGCAGCAAACTTTCGGGAATAAGGATTTTCTGATGAATGCGGTGAACTACCTGACCGACGATGCGGGCCTGATGCCGCTCAGGGTGAGGGAACTCAGGCTGTTGCTTCTTGACAGGGCCAGGATCATGGAATCGGGCACTTTCTGGAAAACATGTAACCTGGTGGCCCCTGTACTGCTGGTTGTTCTGTTCGGCGTGCTGGTGAACATTATCAGGAAAAGAAAATACGGCAGGCCGGAAAAATTTGGGTGATTTCTATGAAAAAGAAGAATGTTCCCGTTTTTTTCGTTTTTGCTGTTGCTGCGATAGCAATGTGGGTCTTCCTGTCCGATCCCTTTAGCACACTGAGCCGGGCCGACCGGAAAATTCCCCTGGAAGACCACGAATCGATCACTTGTATTGTGCTGATCCGGGGGAATGATACTTTGATTCTTTCCTTTCGGGAGGAGGGGATATGGGCGGTAAATCAACGGTATGAAGCGGGTCTGGAAAGGGTAAAGAGGCTGCTGGGCTGGCTTCAGCGCCTGGATATCCAGGCGCCTGTTTCCCGGCCCGAGAATGAGTTGTCGGACAGCTTACCGTTTTATCCGTTCCGCCTGAAGTTATTCGAAGGGAAACGAAAAATACGTGATCTTTATATTCAAACGGGATCAGCAGATGAAACACGTTTCCTGGTAAAAGGGGCGGGTCGCAGGCAATGGTTCCTGGCCGAGAGTTACGGTATGGATGTCAAACCGGATGATCTGCTTACAACCTGTCCAATCTCATGGCGCAGCCATACGCTTTTCCGTCTGAACCCGGCCGATATTCGTTGTGTTGAGCTGACTTATCCCGCAGAGCCCGGTGCTTCCTTCCGGCTTGGCTACCATCCGGACGAAGGGTTTACCCTCCGTAACCACGCTGGCGAACCGGTGAATGCATTTAATCGCAAGCGGGCTGGCAGGTACCTGTCGTATTTTATGAATATCCGGTTTGAATCGTTTCCGGACAGCGAGGAGAGGAGGGTGGCCGATTCCCTGAAAAATACCGGTACCCTGCCTGTATTCCGACTGTGTGTGGAAACCACTGACGGGACCAACCATAAAACAGAATATTATCCTGTTCCCAAACAAACATCCAACGGCACCTATGTGCCCGATCCTTACCGTTTGTATGGATACTGGCCTGAGCATGATGAATATTTTCGGATCAGGTATCTGGATATCGATCCCGTTTTAAAAAGGATGAATTATTTTCTCGAATGAATAGCGTTGGTCTATTGACAAAATTTTTGTATTATTGATTTCCATAAATTTGTGTTCCGCTATAATTTAAAATCTTCAAACAAAAATAATTGCATATGAAGTTCGTCGTTTCCAGTACAGATCTTTTGGGCCATTTGCAGGCCGTAAGCCGGGTGATCAGTTCCAAGAACACGCTACCCATTCTGGATAATTTCCTTTTCTCATTGCAGGATCATACCCTTGAGATCACTGCATCAGACCTGGAATCGACCCTGATTACCGTGATGAACCTGGAGAATGCTACCGATACCGGATCTATCGCCATTCCCGCGAAGATACTGATCGATACCCTGAAAGAATTTCCGGAACAGCCGTTGACTTTTGAGATCAATCTTTCAACTCTTTCGGTGGTGATCAGCTCCGAGAACGGAAAATTTACCATCGTGGGGCAGAAGGGATCGGATTTTCCCCAGATTCCGGTGATCAAAAAAGAACAGAAATCGGAGCTGACCATGTCATCCGACCTGCTTTTTTCGGGGATCGGTAAAACCATTTTTGCCACGGCCGACGATGAACTCAGGCCGGTGATGAACGGCATCCTCATTGAGATGACGCCCGAACATATCACCTTTGTGGCTTCCGATGCCCATAAGCTGGTAAGATACAGGCGAACCGACGGAAAAGCGGAAACAGGTTCGTCATTCATTCTTCCGAAAAAACCGGCTGCTTTGCTGAGGAATATTCTTCCCCGGCAGGAAGAGGACGTAAAGGTGGAATTCGACGAAAAGAATGCCTATTTCGGATTGAGTCACTACCGTCTCATCTGCCGGCTGGTGGAAGGGAACTATCCCAGTTATAATTCCGTTATTCCTACGAACAATCCCAACAAGCTGATCGTCAACCGTCAGCAATTCTACAATACCCTGAAACGGGTTTCGGTATACTCCAACCAGGCCAGCAACCTGGTAAAACTGCAACTTACCGGGAACCAGATGACCATTTCTGCGCAGGATATTGATTTTTCCATTTCAGCCTATGAGCGCCTCCAATGTCAGTATGAAGGAGATGAGATGGAAATCGGTTTCAAATCGGTTTTCCTGATCGATATCCTTTCAAATCTTTCTTCAGAAGAAGTTTCCCTGGAACTTTCCGATCCCACCCGTGCGGGGATCATTGTGCCTGCACAGACAGAGGTGGAAGATGAAGATGTTCTGATGCTGCTTATGCCCATGATGATCAATAACTGACCGTTCGGAAGCCCGGTTTCCGGTCCCGTAAATACTATTTCATGGAGCTTCAACTCAAAAAACCCATTGCTTTCATTGATCTTGAAACAACGGGAATCAACATTGCCACCGATAGAATTGTCGAGATTTCCATACTTCGCATCGATCCCGGAGGGAAAAAAGATTCGGTGACCCTCCGTGTGAATCCCGAAATGCCGATCCCTCCTGAATCAACGGCTGTGCACGGCATATCCGATGACGATGTGGCAGATGCCCCCACCTTTGCCCAGGTTGCCCGCAATATTGCCCGCATGCTGGAAGGATGCGACCTGGCAGGATACAATGCCGGAAGGTTCGATATTCCCCTGCTGGCTGAGGAATTTTTGAGAGTGAATGTGGATGTGGATCTGAAACGCTGCCGGATTGTGGATGTGCAGAATATTTTCCACAAAATGGAACAGCGTACCCTGAGTGCTGCCTATAAATTTTACTGCAATAAACTGCTTGAGGGAGCCCATACGGCAGAGGCCGATGTAAGGGCTACCCATGAAATTCTGGAAGCCCAGCTCGACAGGTACGGTGACCTGGAAAACGATGTGGAATTTCTTTCTTCCTTCTCGTTTCATAACCATCATGCCGATTTTGCCGGACGGATCATATACGACGAGAACGGAACGGAAATTTTTAATTTCGGGAAGCACAAAGGAAAACCGGTGGAAAAGGTACTGAAGGAAGAACCCAGTTACTACGCCTGGATGATGAACGGCGAATTTCCCCTGTATACCAAAAAGGTGCTAACAGAGATTAAACTGCGAGCATTCCAGAAATAAACCCGCTCATGAAAATTATCTGCATTGGGAGGAACTACGCCGATCATGCCCGCGAATTGAACCATCCGCTTCCCGAAAAACCCATTTTCTTCCTCAAACCCGATTCTGCTATTCTGATCCACAACAAGCCTTTCTACCTGCCTGATTTCATGGGAAGTATACATTATGAGGCCGAGCTGGTTGTAAGGATCAACCGGCTGGGGAAGAACATTGCTCCGAAATTTGCTCCCCGTTATTATGATGCCGTTACACTGGGTATCGATTTTACCGCCCGTGACCTGCAAAATGAATGCCGGGAAAAAGGTCTTCCCTGGGAAATCGCCAAAGCTTTCGACGGTTCGGCGGCGCTCGGTCCTTTCCGGGACATTCCTTCCCGGGGACTGCAAAACATTCTTTTCCGCCTGGATGTAAACGGAAGAACTGTTCAGGAAGGGAACACCGCCCACATGATTTTTCCGGTGAACGAACTCATAGCCTACGTGTCAAAGTTCATGACCCTCCGTACAGGCGATCTGTTTTTTACAGGGACCCCGGCGGGAGTAGGTCCTGTGAATAGGAACGACCGGCTGGAAGCTTATCTGGAAGGAGAAAAGCTGCTGGATTTTTTTATCAGGTAAACGGCCCTGCATCCTGCGAAACGTTTACCCCTGATTTCCCGCCTGGGTGTATGCCTGCATTTCTTCAAGGAATCCCCTGAAAAATTCCAGGATATCATTGTCGGAAGGATTTTCCAGCACATGATGGCACAGGCGTTCATAGGATTCTTTCTTCCCGATCACACGACTCTTTACCAGGTCGAAGACTTTCAGACAGGTCGTTTGCCCGTGCCGGTTTCCTGATGCTTTTCCGGCGGATCGGAAAAAAGTGCGTGTCAGTTCGTATTTCACCTTCTGAGTATCCCACAGTGTTTGATCGTGAGGAAAATATTTTTTCATATGGGTGAACCTGGCCTCAAGATTTGTCAGTACTTTCCCGGGAATCCGGCCGGGAGGAATTCCCCTCATCAGGTATATTTCCAGGTACCTGATGATACCAATCCTTCCCATGGCATCCATATCATCGGCCATGCCGAGAATGCGGATCAGTTCATTCCCCTCGTTCAGGTAAGTCTTGTCATCGTGCTTTTCCACGGCTACCAGAGCGGGCTGGTAAATGGACAGGTCAGGTGCCGACTGTTCCAGGAATTCGGTAAGTAAAAGCCGGGAGAAAGATCCGTGGGATGGTCCGGTCTCCCTGATCATTCCCGTATCGTGAAAAAAGGCGGCCAGCAACAGGTTTTCAGTAAACATCCGGTTGAAAGTATGCCCCTGTGCCTCAAAGGCTTTTAAGAGGGTTCTGGCATTTTCCCATACCCTCGCGTGGTGTGTTTCGTCATGCGAAGGAAGATGCGTATTACGGAATAATGCACCGACATGCCGGTAGATATTTTTTGTCCGGGCCTGATCGGGGTTCGTTACGGCTGCATTCCTGCTCATGGTTCTGTAAATAAAAAAAAGCAAAAAAGGATTCCTTTTTTGCTTTTCTGACAGTTTTTTACCCGGGATCAGCGATTGGAGGCAAGTTCCCTGGCCAGATTCAATATGGTGGTATCGTCTAGTGAAACAATTCCCCCGTCGGGACCTTGTTCCAGGTGCATTCCCACTGTCTGCCCCTTTTCATAATTAGTGCCTCCGAAATAATTCCGAACCGTTTCCACATCCAGATTCAGCTTGTCGGCAATTTTTTGCATGCTACCGTCGGGTAAACTGTCTTTGATCCTCCTCAGTTCGTTGAAAGTAATCGTCTTCATCATTCGAATTAAATAGATATGGACAAAAAAAGGGTACAATCGTCAAAAATAGTTAATAAAAAATGGATATAAAAGGAAGACGGTTCTTAAATTTTGTTAAAAGGGTCAGAGCGGATGCCGGCGTAAGAAGCGGCATTCATGGATCCCTGATAATGTATACATTATAATCGCCCAGGTATTTAAAACCATGTTTTTTATACAGGGATACGGCTTTCCGGTTATTCCTGTGCACCTCCAGTTTGATCTGTGTTTTCTTTTCTCTGGCAAAGGCAATCGAAGCTTCGGCAAGCCGGTGTGAAAGACCCTGTCCCTGATAATCCGGATGAATGCCGAAATGATGCAGGTGCAGCCTTCGGCCGTCGAATGTGATCCATGAGGTGCCGATGATCTCATTTCCGGACTGCCTGATCATCACCAGCAGGCGGCCTCCCAGTTCCAGACTTCTTTCAATTACCTGTTGGTCGTCGCCTCTTTGTTCGTCTCCCATCCCGGTGAGTTTCCATAGTTCGATGATCCGGGGATAATCTTCCGGGGAATAATCCCTGATCATGACTGATTGCTCAGGAGGTTCCTTCTTTTTTGATCTTAAGAACATACAACTGACCTGTTTCTTCCCTGATTACCTTCACCGGGGCTCCCTTTTCAATATATCCGTATTCGGCTTTGGCATCATAAATCTCATCATCGATGCTGACCTTGCCCGAGGGCCTGAGTACCGTGGAGGCGATGCCGGTTTTTCCTACCATGGCCGAGTAATGGGTTTTATCCACACCTATAAAGCCCTCTTCCTTGTTCTGTACGGAATCGAGAGCCCAATGGAGAAAGATTTTTCGTGAAGTGAACACCTTTCTGCTGATATACAGTGATAAAAAGAAGGCTACCAGCATAGACAACAGCACTGTGCCCAATGCCCGGAGAAGGGTGCTGAATGCAGTCAGTGTATCGAAATGAAAAACAATGTTGTCAACCAGGCTCATAGTGAGCCCAACCACCAAGAAGATGATACCGCTCACGCCTGCAATACCGAATCCGGGTATGGCAAAAATTTCCACCGCCAGCAAAATGAGACCGGCAATGAAGATTACTAGTTCCCAGTTCTGGGCCAGGCCTTCGAGGTAGAGCGGCGCAAAATACAGTATGGCGGCTACAATGGCTGCTCCCAGGGGAAAGCCCACGCCCGGCGATTGCAATTCGAAATAAATACCCCCGATGATGATCATTATCAGAAGACCACTGATCAACGGACTGATCAGAAACCCGATGATGTGGTCAAGGGTGTTTTTTTTGTATTCCAGAATAACGTAATTTTCAATACCTGCTTTCTCCAGCACTTCCGGTATGTTTTCGGCCTGTCCTTCGCAATATCCGTGGGCAATGGCTTCATGAACCGTGAAGGTCAGCACCTGACCCGTATCTACAACCCCCGGAATAACGATCCGCGGATCGACCATGGCTTCGGCAATTCTAGGGTCTCTGTGCCAGGTATACAGTGTGTCGCCGTACCTGATCAGAGTATCTTTGCCGTGAGCTTCTGCCGTGGCCCTCATGACCGACCGCATGAACGACTGGTATTTGTCCGGAGCGGCTGTTCCGGTTGCATCGACCACCGTGGCCGCACCCATGCTGGCTCCCTGCCTCATGTAGATGCTGTCACAGGCAATGGCGATCAGGGCTCCGGCTGAGGCTGCCTGGTTATTGATGAATACCATGACCGGTACGGGACTGTTCAGGATCTTTGTCCGGATGGAGTCGGCAGCTTCCACCGCTCCCCCGTACGTATTCATCTCAATCAGAATGTAATCGGCCCCAGCTTGTGCCGCCTCTTCGAAACTGCGTTGGGTAGTCCTCCAGGCGGGGGCTGCAATTTCTTCCATGATCTCAAAAAGGTATATGACCGCCCGTGAGGTGTCGGTATTTACCGTCCGCATCATGGTGGTGTCCTGCGATGTAACCGGCAGGAGCGGCAACAAAAGGAATAATGCGGTCGTCAGTAGCTTGTGCATGGGATGTTTCTGTGTTAATGAAACAAAGATAAATGATTCCGGGGTTTTGTGGTGAATTCTTCGGTGCTTTTTTCCGGAAGGGTGTTTGAAGACCTGTGAAACGTGCCAAATTTTCATAACTTTGCCGGGTAGAAAAGCCTCTGGCATGAAACTTTTCCCCCTTACGGCCATTTCACCTGTTGACGGAAGATACCGGCAGAAAACGTCTGCACTGGCCGCTTATTTTTCCGAATATGCCCTGATGAAATACCGGGTCAGGGTGGAGGTGGAATACCTGATCGCCCTGGCAGCCATTCCTCTTCCTCAACTGAATGGGTTTAACAAAAAACAGATCAGTCAGTTGAGAGACCTTTACGGAAAATTTTCTCTGCAGGATGCGGAACGCATCAAGAAAATTGAGAAAAGCACCAATCACGATGTGAAGGCGGTGGAATATTTTATCAGGGAGAAACTGAAAGAAGCAGGAATGGAGCAGGCCACGGGGTTTGTGCATTTCGGCCTGACTTCCCAGGATGTGAACAATACGGCCATTCCCCTTTCCCTGAAAGAAGCCATGCGGGAGATATACCGTCCGGCACTGCAGAAACTGATCGACCGGCTTCGCAACCTGGCCGATAAATATGCCGGAGTGGCCATGCTGGCACGTACCCACGGTCAGCCTGCTTCACCTACCAGGTTGGGGAAAGAGATACAGGTATTTGTCGAACGCCTGGAGAAACAGGTGGATTTGCTCGACCAGGTGCCTTTCTCAGCCAAGTTCGGAGGAGCTACCGGCAACTTCAATGCACACAGGGTGGCCTATCCATCGGTGAACTGGGTGGAATTTGCAAACCGGCTGGTTCATGATGTTCTGGGGCTTCAGCGTTCCCAGACCACCACCCAGATTGATCATTATGACCACCTGGCCGCTCTGTGCGATGCACTGAAGAGGATCAATACCGTTCTGATTGATCTGGACCGGGACATGTGGTCATATATTTCCATGGATTATTTCCGGCAGAAGATCAAAAAGGGAGAAGTGGGGTCTTCTACCATGCCCCACAAGGTCAATCCCATTGATTTTGAAAATTCCGAAGGGAATCTGGGGGTGGCCAATGCCGTTTTTACCTTTTTATCGGCCAAGCTTCCGGTGTCAAGGCTGCAGCGCGACCTGACCGATTCCACAGTGCTGAGGAATATCGGGGTCCCTCTGGCCCATACCCTGATCGCTATGGAATCGACCATCAGTGGACTGGGCAAGCTGCAGCTGAATGCCGACGCTGTAAGAGAAGATCTTGACAGGAACTGGAGTGTGGTGGCAGAGGCCATTCAAACGGTATTGCGCCGGGAAGGGTATACCGATCCCTATGAAAAGTTGAAGGAAGTGACCCGTACCCACCGGCGGATCACACGAGAAACCATTCACCGGTTCATCGATTCCCTGGATGTGCGGGAGGAGGTAAAAAAAGAACTGAAACGCATTGAACCGGGGAATTATACCGGGTATTAGCTGATGCAGGTATTTCTATGAAAAAAATCAACAGAATACTGGGCTATATTACTCCCTACTGGGGGTATGCCGTGCTGAATGTCATTTTTAACCTGCTGGCAGCCTGTTTTTCCCTCTTTTCGTTCACCATGGTGGTGCCTTTCCTGAAAATTCTGTTTGAGCAGGACCTGACAGGAATTGTCCGGCCCGGCAGCTTTACTTTTACGGCCGATTACCTGCACCAGGTGCTGAATTACAATATCGCCCGGCTGATCGAGTGGAAAGGAAGCGAAAATGCCCTGCTGATTGTGAGTATGTTTGTGGTGGTGACGTTCTTCCTGAAAAACCTGTTCAAGTTTCTGGCAAACTATTTCATGGCGCCTATTCGAACCGGGGCTGTGAAAGACATGCGCAATACCATATACGATAAGATCCTGCGATTGCCCATGAGCTATTATACCGATGCCCGGAAAGGGGATGTTATTTCGAGGATATCCACCGATGTACAGGAGATCGAAGTATCCATCATCAGCTCGTTGGAGATGATTTTCCAGGACCCGATAACCATCCTGATTTATCTGACCTATATGATGACCTCCAGCGTGCCGCTAACTTTGTTTGCCTTGGTATTGTTGCCCCTCAGCGGCTGGGTGATCGGGAAGGTGGGAAAATCGTTGCGTACCACTTCTTTCCGGGGACAACGAAAGCTGGGCATGATCGTTTCTATCATCGAGGAAACCCTTTCCGGACTGAGGATCATCAAGGCATTCAATGGAGAGGAAAAAATGACGGAGAAGTTCCGGGATGTGAATAATTTCTACACCCGGATCATGAACAAAGTGCACAGAAGGCGCTACCTGGCCAGTCCGGCCAGTGAATTTCTGGCCACCCTGGTGTTGATGATCCTGATGTGGTACGGAGGAACCCTGGTGCTGAAAGGCGCCGGGGGACTGAATTCTGAGGCTTTCATTGCCTATCTGGTGGTCTTTTCCCAGATCATTACTCCTGCCAAGTCCATTTCTACCGCATATTTCAACCTGCAAAAGGGGCTGGCTTCCGCCGAAAGGATCGACCAGGTGCTGGATGCTCCTGTGACCATCTTCAACAAACCCGATGCCAGAAGGATCAGAACTTTCCGCTCGTCCATCGAATTCCGCGATGTCAGCTTCAGGTACGACAAGGAGTGGGTGCTGCTGCATATTGATCTGACCATCCCCAAAGGGAAAACGGTGGCCCTGGTGGGGAAATCGGGGGCGGGGAAAACCACTCTGGTAGACCTGATTCCGCGTTTTATCGATCCGCAGGAAGGGGTGGTGCTGATTGACGGAATACCTATCTCCGATTACCGTATAGAGGATCTGAGGCATATGATGGGCATTGTCAGCCAGCAGTCGATCCTGTTCAATGATACCTTTTATAATAATATTGCCTTCGGTGTGGATAACGCTACGGAAGAAGATGTGATCGCCGCGGCTAAAGTGGCCAATGCCCATGATTTTATCATGGAAACCCCCATGGGGTATTTTACGAATGTGGGGGAGGGCGGATCGAAACTCTCCGGCGGTCAGCAGCAAAGGATCAGCATTGCCCGGGCGGTGCTGAGCAATCCTCCCATTCTGATACTCGACGAAGCTACCTCGGCCCTGGATACCGAATCGGAACGCCTGGTGCAGGATGCCATAGTGAACCTGATGAAAAACCGGACTTCTATTGTGATCGCCCACCGCCTTTCTACCATCAAAAATGCCGATGAGATCGTTGTGCTGGAACAAGGAAGGATTGTGGAAAAGGGATCACACCGTGACCTGATCGGGAAAGACGGTATATACAGGAAACTCCATGAGCTGCAGATAAGGTAAGCCGGACAGAATTGCTGTACCGGTTTTCAGCCTGGCTGCGCAGTTTACATTCTGCCCAGCGCCAGAAAAATGATAGGCAGGGAGACAGTAATAAACAACCAGGTGTTTCTTGCTGCTTCAGACGACAACCCCGGAAATGTATAGTGAATGGATTAGTGAGGGCATGCGGTTATTCAATCTCTCTACAATAGGTGCAGGTTTCTCCCCGTTTTCCCGAACGAATATCATGGTTTTCCATAGCCTGGTACCTGCAGGCGCTGGTACAGGCCATGCAGAGTGTGTATGAGGAGGTGATCCGTATACCGAAGGGGAATATCTTTTTCCCGAAACTTACCAGAATTCCTGTAGGACAAGAAGCCGTACAATGTATCATGCTCACCCTGTTTGCAGAAATGTGACTATACAGGGATGCGAAGAATTCTCAGTGAACGGCAGATTCTGAATATAACTGTTTTTCAATCACTCAATTACTTACACCCCGCCTCACTGTCTCCCCGAACCAGGCACATGCGACCTCTTCCGGGATCGTATGAAGGCACTATGGTTACCGGAACAAAAGATCTCCCTGCAGTAAAACATTGTATGGTTTGCGAATTTCTTTTAAATTCGGGCGAAGCAAATGTTCCGGTAAACAATAAAAAACAATATGGGAAAACAAAAATGGATCGTACGTGATATGCCCCGCAGGAAGTTTCTGGAAATAGGAATGAAAGGGGGTATTGCTGTGGCCGCCATGCCGGCCCTGCTCAGCCGTCTTACTTCCTGCCAGACGGGTCCTCTGTCTCCCGGCGGAATTGACATGGACAAAGAAACCCTGGGGCGGGTGATTGCCGTTGCCCTGGAACAGGGAGGCGATTTTGCCGAAGTGTACCTGGAGAACAGGATATCCCGTCAGATCGTGATGGAAGAATCCCGGTTCAAAAGCGGCCTTTTTGGCATCAGCCAGGGAGGTGGTGTGCGGGTGATCGCCGGGAACAGTACGGGATACGCCTACACCGATGAGATCACCGAAGAAAAACTGATCCATGCCGCCCGGGTAGCCTCCTATGTGGCACGGAACGGAGGAAGCGTTCAGCCGGTGCCGCTGGAACAGGCCAGCCGTGAATCGTTTATTACGGTGGAGCGGCCCCTGAAGGAGATAGCCGACGAGAAAAGGATTGAGGTGATGGAGCGGGCCAACCAGGCTGCCCTGGATTATGACCCCCGGATCAAAATGGCTCTGGTAGATTACAATGACGAAATCAGGGGAAGGGTGATTGCCAACAGCGAGGGATTGTACCTGCGTGATGAACTGCCGCAGATGTTCTTTATTGTTCAGGCCCTGAGTGAGGAAAACGGACGGCGCCATCTTTCCAGGGAACGGCTGGGGATGCACATGGGGTTCGAAATGTTTGAACAGTACCCGCCCGAGGAGGTGGCAAAGCGTGCGGCCCGTGAAGCCGTTGCCATGCTCGGTGCAAAAGAAGCTCCGGCCGGAATTATGGATGTGGTCATGCAGAACGGCTGGGGCGGAGTCCTGGTGCATGAAGCAGTGGGGCATCCCCTGGAAGCCGACAATATTGCCAAAAAAGTGGGGGCTTTTACCGGGAAACTGGGACAAAAAGTGGCCAGCGATGTATTTACCATGGTGGACGACGGAACCCTGCCCAATATGCGGGGAACCACTAACTTCGATGACGAGGGCACCCAGATGCAGCGTAATGTGCTGATTGAAAAGGGGGTGCTGCAGGGATACATGACCGATATCCTGAGTGCCTGGCAATTGAACATGAAGCGCACCGGGAACGGACGCCGGGAGTCGTTCCGGCACTTTCCCATTCCGCGAATGACCAATACCTTTATCGAACGCGGACAGGATGAACCGGCCGATATACTGGCCTCCACCAGAAAGGGCATTTATGTGCAGAGTTTGAGCGGCGGCAGTGTGAACCCGGTAACCGGTGTATTCAATTTTACCTGCCGCGAGGCTTACCTGATCGAGAACGGGAAAAAAACACAGCCCATCCGGGGCGCCACCCTCATAGGAACCTGTATGGATGTGATTTCCAATATCGATGCCGTGGGGAACGACCTGGATTTCGGTCCGGGGATCTGCGGCAAGGGCCAGTCGGCTGAAGTATCAGCCGGGCAGCCTACCGTCAGGATCCGGGGCATCAATGTGGGAGGCAGCAGAAGCTGAGGGATCATCATGTTACTACTTTAAACAGGAAAAAGTTATGAACTATACAGAATTATCCGCAGACCTTGTCAAAAAATGCCTGGCCAACGGAGCCGATGCGGCAGAAGTGTACCTGGCAGTTAACCGCGAACTCAGTATTCAGGTGCAGGACGGGGAACTGGAAACCATTCAGGAAGCTTCTACCCAGGGGGTGGGGTTCCGGGTGTTCGTAAAGGGAAGAATGGGGTTCAGCCACTGCAACGACCTGTCGGCCGGTTCGCTCGAGAGTACGCTCAAACAGGCCATTTCCTTTGCCAGGCTCACTACCCCCGACGAGCACAATGTGCTGGCTACCGATCCTGCCACGACGCAGGTGGAGGGGTTGTACGATCCTTCCGTCGTCGATGTTCCCATGGAAAAGAAAATCAACATGGTCATGGAAGTGGAGGAACTGGCTATGCAGGATAGCCGGGTGACCAAAAGCTCCGGATCCGGTTACGGAGAAGGGGAAACGGAAATATACCTGGCCAATTCCAACGGTTTGCAGAAACATTACCGGTCATCCGCCTGTTCCCTGGGGGTAAGTGTGGTGGCTGAAAAGGGGGAACAGAAAAATACCGGTGGAGAATACTGCAGCCGCCGGTTTTTTGCCGATCTGAAACCCCCGGAGGAAATTGCTGCCGAAGCCTCCAGGAAAGCATGGGAATTACTTGATCCTCAAATGGTAAAAACCCAGCGGGCGGCCGTGATATTTCATCCCGATGTGGGACGTTCCCTGCTGGGCGGGGTGATCAGTGCCCTTAACGGGGAAAGGGTATTGCAAGGAGCCAGCTTCCTGAAAGACAGCCTGGAAAAATCGTTCGCCTCTTCCCTGTTGACCTTGATTGACGACGGAACCTATCCGAAAGGAATGGCAAGCAGGCCGTTCGACGGGGAAGGAACGCCTACGGCACGCAGGGTACTGGTTGACCGGGGCGTGCTGAAAGGCTTCCTGTACAATTGTTCCGTGGCTCACCGTGCCGGCACAGAATCCACCGGCAATGCCAGCCGCAGGGGATATACCTCCCTGCCCGGGATAGGAGTACACAACTTGTTTGTGGAACCTGGTGCCTATACGCCTGAGGAGATTATTTCCGCCACACCCAGGGGACTCCTGCTGAAAGGAGTGACCGGCTACGGCATCGATCCGGTGAGCGGTAATTTCAGCGGAGGAGCCACCGGATTCTGGATCGAGAACGGCCAGATTGCATTTCCTGTCAAAGGACTTACCATTGCCGGAACGGCACAGGACATCCTGAATGCTGTCGATATGACCGGAAATGATGTGGACCTTATGCGGTCATTCGCTTGCCCCACCCTCCGGGTGCGGGAGATGCAGATCGGTGGGAAATGACAGGTGGGGGGAGACCTGCTGCCCGCTCTTTAGTTTCCTTAGGGTGAGATATATCACAAAAAAACTTCGTTTTTTTTTCGGATTAGTTGTTTCATTTATTAATTTTGTATAGGAAAAACCATACGCTTACCAAAAATTTCCCCAAACCATGAAAAAAAATCTGTTATTTTTGATGTTAATGGCCATGTTCGCCTGTTTTTCCTGCAAATCAGGCGCAAAAGAGGAAGCCGAAGAGCCTCAGGCTACGGAACAGGCTACGGAACAGGCTGCTGAAGAAGCGGTTGAAGAAGCTATCGATACGACCGCTGCTGAAACAGCCGACACAGCTGCCGTGGAAGAAACCATGGAATAGTTCCGGCCTGAATTCAGGTATTCCTCTTCGTTATAACGGGGTAGGGGCATTTGCCTGCCTCGTTTTTTTATTTTTATTTGTTCGGTGTGGGGGTATTCTATGATCAGTGGATAAAAAAATGTACATTTAATCGGTGAACCCGAAACCGGAATGACGCTGCTGATATTCACTGAAAATCCTTCACCCCGGCTGGATTATGCAGCCGAATATCTGTTGGGCGAACTTCTTGGGCTTAAAATCCGGATTACAAATGATGCCACAGAATTCCGGAGGGCAACCGGTCCCCGTTTGAATTATTCTTCCCGTGAATTTCCAGGTGTTCCCGCGATGGTGCCCCATGAACTGCTGTTCAGCCGGGGAACGGAGAAAGTGGATATCCGTGTGGAAAACATGGAAGGTATTCCCTGTTTTTTCCGCACTTCCGAAAGCGAACCCCTTCCCTTTGATCTTCTGGCCTCCACTTTCTGGATGATCAGCCGCTATGAGGAATACCGGCCTGAAGCCACCGATGAGTACGGACGTTATCCTGCTGCAGCATCCCTGGCCTGCCGTCATGGATTTCTCGGAATACCCGTTGTGTCGTACTGGAGCGAACTACTGGCCGGTGTACTGCGCCGGAAATTTCCGGGAATCAGGTTGAGAAAGCCGGGTGCCGCTTTTCTTCCTACCCTGGATATCGATATTGCCTGGGCATACAAATACAGGCCCTGGTGGAGAGTGCTGGGTGCTTCTGTGAAAGATATAACCACCTGGCAGCCGGATGTTTTTGCCGAACGTTTGATGGTACTGGCCGGTTTCCGTAAAGATCCCTACGAGGTTTATGACTGGCTGGATGGCATTCACCGGGAATATGGCCTGCATCCTGTGTATTTCTTTCTGGTGGGAGATTACGGAAAGCATGACAGGAATGTCCCTCCGCTTCATTCTGCCATGATGCACCTGATCAGGGAACGAATGTCATACAGCCGGGTAGGATTGCACCCTTCCTTCCACGCGGCCGGCAGGCCCGCTGTGCTCATGAAGGAAAAAAACAGGCTCGAAAATATTCTGGAGAAACCGGTTACATCCAGCCGGCAGCATTATCTGAAAATCAATTTTCCTGAAACGTTCCGGATGCTGGAAGAAGCGGGGGTGCAGTACGATTTTTCCCTGGGATTTCCCGAAGAGCCGGGTTTCAGGGCAGGTACAGCTGTGCCTTTCCGTTATTACGATTTGGAAAAAGAGAAAACAGGGCGGCTCACTCTGGTGCCCCTGACCCTGATGGACGGTACCCTGTGCGAGTACATGCACCTGGAACCGGAACAGGCTATACCGCTTTTTCACCGGTTGCTGGATGAGGTAAAAAGCCGGGGAGGCCATTTTGTTTCGTTATGGCACAATCATTCCCTGTCAGAAAGCGGAATATGGAAAGGGTGGAGAAAGGTGTACACCGAACTGATGGAAGCAGGTTCAAAACTGGCTCATGATCCGATATCTCAGGAACAGTAAAATTGACCGGTCCCGCTGGGACCGGTGTGTGGAATGGTCGCCCCATGCCAGGGTGTATGCGGCATCCTGGTATCTTGACCGTGTCCATCCGGGATGGGAAGCCCTGGTTCTGGACGATTACAGGGCGGTATTCCCCCTTCCGGTCAGCCGGAAATACGGGATTGCCTACGTTCATACCCCTTTCTTTGTGCAGCAGCTGGGTACTTTCTGCCGGGAAGGCGATCCCGGAACCTTTACCGCCATGTTTCTGGATGCTCTTCCTTCCCACATACGCTACGTGGATCTGTGCCTGAACCATACCGACCGGTCTGGAGGAGATACCGGCAGGTGGCACTGCCGCATGAATCTGGTACTTGACCTTTCTCCGGGAAAGGCGGCCCTCAGAAGATCCTATTCGGAGAATACCCGGAGGAATCTGTCCAGAGCGGAAAAATCGGGCATCGAGGTGAAGCCTTTCGGCGATGCGGAACATCTGGTACATCTGTTCAGAAAAGACCGGGGCCGGGAGTTCGGACGGATCAGGGATAGGCATTACCGGGCCCTGCTATCCCTGATGAACGATTCGCTTCGGCGCGGTACAGGCAGGATCATGATGGCGGAAAGCAGCGGGGAGCGGCTGGCCGGGGCGTTCTTTCTGGAGCACGGCCACCGGCTGTATTTTCTGTTTTCAGGTAATTCACCAGCCGGTCGCAGGCACGGAGCCCTTCCCCGTTTGATCGACCGGATGATTGAAGAATATGCCGGGAAATCGATGGTACTTGATTTCGAGGGCAGTGATTGCGAAGGCCTGGCACGTTTTTACCGGGGATTTGGAGCGGGGGAGGAAAGGTATCCCCGGGTGGTGATCAATCGGTTGCCCTGGCCGCTGAACCGGTTCAAATGACCCTTATTCCTTCAGGTTGTCGAAGTCGATTTCTCCGGAGGGTTCCAGTTCTGTCAGCCTTTCCTTTTCACATTTCAGGGTGCGGGACGGATATTTTTTCAGCAGGTTGTAATTGTGGGTAGCCATCACTACGGCCCGGCCGCTGTTTCTGATCTCTGTCAGAACGGCCATGATGCCGTCGGATGTTTCCGGATCGAGGTTGCCGGTGGGTTCATCGGCCAGGATCAGGTCGGGATTGTTCAGCAGGGCCCGGGCAATGACAACCCTCTGTTGTTCACCGCCTGAAAGCTGATTCGGCATTTTATATCCTTTATATTCCATCCCTACCTTTTCCAGTACCTCGGCTATGCGATGGTTGATTTCATTTTTGTTCTTCCAGCCAGTGGCCCGGAGTACAAAAGCCAGGTTATCGTAAACCGATCGGTCGGTGAGCAACTGGAAATCCTGAAAAACAATACCCAGTTTCCTCCGGAGCAGGGGGATCTGTCTTCGCCGGATCTTTCCCAGATCAAACCCCGCCACAAACCCTGTTCCTTCTCTCAGGGGAATTTCCGCATTGATGGTTCGGATCAGGCTGGTTTTGCCGCTGCCTACGCGGCCAATCAGGTAAACGAACTCCCCCTTCGACACCTCCATATTCACGTCCTTCATAACCAGATGGTCGTTCTGGGCAATGGTGGCTTGTTTCAGTTTAATAACGGTGTCGGGGGCCATGGGCGGGTATGGGATTCGTTCGGTTTCTGGAAGGTCAAAATTACAAAATAATAATCAGGACAGCCTCTAAAATAAATGAAGAAATTAACAGTTTAATGTTAATTAAAAGGCTGTTCGGTATCCGGCAACCCTGGGGAATATTCTTACTTTTACGTGATTTAACATGTTTTTTCCTATGAAGCGTCTGATCAGGATTTCCGTATATACACTGGCCGGTGTTCTCCTCTGGGGATCATGGGCGTATGCCCAGCGTCCAGCCTATTATGACCATCCCGACCGGTTTTACCGCAGGGGCATTGATCTGTTCGAAAAGGAGAAATACGGGGCTGCTCAGCAGCAGTTTGCCCGCGCAGCCGGGGCGTATGGCAACCTGCGTACCGAACTGAGCTCCGATGCCCGGTATTATATGGCTCTCTGTGCGATCAGGCTGTTCAACAACGATGCGGAAGCGCTGGTAAACGAATACATCCGTGGCAATCCCGAAAGTCCCCGTGTGAACCAGATCTGCTACCAGATGGCCCTCTATGAGTACCAGCGGAAGCAGTACCGGCGTGCGATCGGCTGGTTCGAGCAGGTGGACCGTAACCGGCTGGATAAGGATGAATTGCCGGAATATTACTTCAAAAAAGGCTACAGTTATTACCGCAGGGGCGATCCTGACCGGGCGGGAGTGGCTTTCAGCGAGATAAAGGACCGGGATACCGAATATACAGCCCCGGCCATTTATTATTATGCTCACATTGCCTATGAGCAGGAGCATTATCTCACCGCTCTTCGTGAATTTGAAAGGCTTAAGAACGATGAAACCTTCGGTCACATTGTGCCCTATTACATTTTACAGATCTATTACCTGCAGGAAGACTACGACCAGATCATTGCCATTGGTCCGGCATTGCTGGAAAAAGTGGTTTCCGGCCGGGAGGATGAGGTGCTCAGGCTGGTGGCCGATGCTTTTTACCGGAAAGGATTGTATGCCGAAGCGGAAAAATACATGACCCGGTACATGGAGAAAGCAAAAGTCCTTACGGAAGAAGAAAGGTATCAGGCCGGGTTTATTTTTTATCAAAACGGAAAATATGACCTGGCAGCATTAGAGTTTGAGAAAATTGCCGGAAGGAAAAATGCGATGGGACAGAATGCCGCTTACCATCTGGCCGACTGTTATATCAGAATGGGAGACAGGAATAAGGCCAGGATGGCATTTTCTTCGGCTGCAAGGCTGGATTTCGACCAGGAAATTCAGGAAGATGCCCTTTTCAATGCGGCAAAGATCACCTATGAACTGTCATATTCCCCTTTCAATGAGGCCATCCGGGCATTTCAGGAATATATCGAACGCTTTCCCTCTTCCGAACGCATTGATGAGGCGTACAATTATCTGGTCATGGCTTTCCAGAATACCAGGAATTACAAGGCGGCACTCGAGTCGTTGAACCGTATCCTGGTGAAGAACGACCGGATCAGGAAGGCATACCAGCGGGTGGCTTTCTACCGGGGGCTGGAGCTTTTCAATAATCAGGAATATGAGGAAGCCATTGATCATTTTGACCTGTCTCTTGAGCATGCCGATAAGGCAAACGATTTGAAAGCCAGGGCCCTTTTCTGGAAGGCCGAAGCCTGGTCGCGACTGGGTGACCACGATATGGCCATCCGGTATTATGAGGAATTTCTTACATCTCCCGGCGCTTTCGGTCTGGAGGAATATGATCTTTGTCTTTACTCCATGGGTTATGCCTGGTTTGAGAAGGAGAATTATGCGGAAGCGGCTTCCTGGTTCCGAAAATTTACCGCTTCCGGCCGTTCCGGAAGGAACGACCTCCTGGCCGATGCATTCAACAGGATCGGTGACACCTATTTCATCAGGATGCAGTATGCCACTGCCCTGGAATATTATGACCAGTCGCTGGCGATCGGAATGGCCAATCCGGATTATGCCATGTTCCAGAAAGCCTTTACCATGGGCCTTATGAAGGATTATGCGGGGAAGATCTCCGTACTGGAACAGCTGATCTCGAAATACCCGCGGTCGAACTACCGGGACGATGCCTGGTTCGAACAGGGCAACAGCTACGTAAACCTTCAGCAGTACGATCAGGCCCTGGCAGCCTACAGGAAAATAATCGATGATTTTTCCGGGAGCAGCTATGTTGCCAGAGCCAAGGTCAAGATGGGGTTGGTTTACTACAATCTGGACCGTAACGACCGGGCCATCGAACTGTTCAAACAGGTGGTGGAGGAGTATCCGGGTACTTCCGAGGCACGAAACGCTCTCACGGGCCTGAAAAATATCTATGTTGACCAGAATGAGGTGGATACCTATTTTGCCTATGCCCGTTCGGTGGGTGAATATGCAGATGTCAGTACGGCAGAAAAAGACTCGCTGACCTATCTTTCAGGTGAGAACCTGTATATGGAAGGCAATTGTGAGCGGGCTGTACAGGTGCTTCAGAACTACCTGGAGGAATTTCCGCAGGGAAGTTTTGCTACCAACGCCTACTTTTACCTGGCCGAATGCCTGGCCGAGCAAAACAGGCAGGAAGAAGCCCTCAGGTCATACGATGAGGTGATCTCCCGGCCGCGAAACATATTTACCGAACCCGCCCTGGTGGAGGCAGCTTCCATTGCCTACCGGCAGAAAAACTACTTCGATGCACTGGAGTATTACCTCATCATGGAGCAGGTGGCCGAACGGCCGGCCAATCAAACCGAAGCGCTGAAAGGGCAGCTGCGCTGTTATTATCATCTGAAAAACTATGCACGGGTAAACGAAACAGGCGAACGGTTGCTGCAGTTAACCGGTCTGCCTGAAGATATGGTGAGGGAAACCCATTATAAAATGGCCCGGGCATACAGGGAAACCGGAAAACCTGAAAAGGCGCTGGAGCATTACAGGGCAATTTCCGAAGATGTATCGTCGGTGATGGGTGCCGAGGCCAAATACCGGGTGGCGGAACTGTATTTTGAAACGGGTGAAATTGATAAGGCCGAGGCAGAAATATTCTCCATGATCGATATGAACACCCCCCACGCATACTGGATGGCCAAATCCTTCCTGTTGCTGGGGGATGTTTTGGTGGAAAAGGGCGACTATTTCCAGGCCAGATATACCCTGCAGAGTCTGCTCGACGGGTATGGCAGGAATGACGACGGGATACTCGAAGAGGCGGCAGAGAAGCTCGACAAGATCATCAACCGCGACATGTTCATTACACCGGAAGATACCCTCAAACCGGTAAACCTTTTCTGACAAACCAATGCAATCAAGCCTCCATATGGAAAAAATGAGCAGCATGAGAACATATATCCTCCGGGCAGCCGGGATCTTGATACTTTCCTTTCTTGTCTGTCCCCGGGAACTTCCTGCCCAGGAAAAGATTGAGAAAGAGGTGAGGGTGGTGAAAGCTTATGAGCCCACACTTTCGGGAGCCGCGAAAATCAAGGTTTTTCCCGAAGCCGATGATACACTGACTCTGCGTCCTGATTTCGAATACAGTATTTATCCCCGGCCTCTGCAGTATCGCAGAGGCGTTCGCCCTATCCAGGCAGCCCGGATGGAAAGCGATCTACTACCCGAGTTGTACGGCTCATACCTGAGGCTGGGCTTCGGAAGCTATACCACCCCTGTGGGGGAACTCAGCATTAGCAGCCGCAGGAACCGGAACGGGGTGCTTTCTCTTTACATCAACCATATGTCGTCGCAGGGGAAGGTAAAACTTGATAATGAGCAGAAGGTTTTTGCCGGATACAGTGACACCCGTATTGATGTCAACGCGAAAAGGATCTTCCGGAATGCCTCCTGGAAAGGCCATGCCGGTTTTGATGCACTGACACGGTATTTTTATGGCCACCGGCCCGATACCCTGGCCGAACCCGAGAAGGATGATATCAGACAACGGTACCTGTTGTTCGATGCCGGAACAGAGATTCTTTCCACGCATGGCGATTCATCAAGGCTGAACTATAAGCTGGGGGTGGACTACGGGTATACCCAGGACCTGTACAGCAACCGGCAGCATGCTTTCCGGTTTGCCGGATCGGGCTTTACCTCTTTTGTAAAGGGTATTGCAGGGCTGGACCTGCAGGTGGATCATTACCGGAGGGTGCCTGAAGCTGCCTTTGGTAACAATACCCTGGTATCGGTATTCCCCTGGTGGATAAAAAACACGCCCGAGTACCGGCTACAACTCGGTTTGAATGTTACGGTGGATCACGGAAACTCTCATTGGTGGCATTTCTATCCCACGGCCATGCTGCAGTTCCGGGTGATCGAGAGAATACTGGTTCCCTATCTGGGAGTGAGAGGGTATGTGGAGGCCAACGATCTGCGAAAGGTGGCTATGGAGAATCCGTTTATCATGCCCGGGCTGACGGTGAAAAATTCCGATCACAACATGGAGTTTTACGGAGGGATCAAGGGGAATATGGGTTCTCATGTGGCATTTACCCTCCGGGCATCCTATGCTCTGGTCAGTGATGCCTATTTCTTTGTAAACGATACTATTACGGAACTCTCGAACCAGTTCGATGTGGTGTATGACGACCTGGAGGAGGTGGATTACTACGGGGAATTGCTGTTCCGGGTGGCCGACCGGTGGGATGTGCTGCTCAAGGGGAATTATTACCAGCATACCACTGCTGTGGAGGAAAAGGCCTGGCACCGTTACCAGTATGACGGAACTCTGTCGGTAAAATACAACATCAGGGACAAGATACTGCTGTCGGCCGACCTGCTGGCATATGGTCCGCGGTGGGCCAGATCATGGGATCCTGTGGCCGATCCGATCCATCTGAAAGGATACCTGGATATGAATCTGGGTATTGAATACCGGTATACCAAAATACTGAGCGGATTCGTTACCCTGAACAACCTGGCAGCCGCACGTTACAAGGCATGGAACCAGTATCCCATGCAGCGGTTTTTCATGCTTTTTGGGTTTTCGTATTCCCTGTGAAAACACGATCGGAAAATTGTTCATTCCCTGTTGAAAAATAGCATGAAATATCCGGGTTTAAATCCCTGATAATCACTAAAATTTAGTATATTTGCCGTGACTGGAATGCAGTATATAAAAGATGACATAAAATACAGAATATCAATATAGTGCAGGTTGAGTACAATCCCCCTTGCAGAAAACAGGTTTTCCCCCCACAAAACCGGTGCATATCAGGTTGAAGAATGAATAAATAGAATATTGATCATTGATGGAAAAATAGAATTTTTCTGCAATGATATTTGGTTGAATTATTAGGAGATACGCTTATGTCAGAAGAGAAGAAGGTCCCTGTCAGCATGTATTCTGCTGAGAATATCCAGGTCCTGGAAGGACTGGAGGCGGTGAGGAAACGCCCCGCCATGTACATTGGCGATGTCAGTGTGAAAGGGCTGCATCATCTGGTCTATGAAGTGGTGGATAATTCCATTGATGAGGCCCTGGTGGGTTATTGTTCCAACATTGAAGTAACGATCAATCAGGACGGGTCGGTTACTGTGGCCGACGACGGCAGGGGTATCCCCATCGATTACCATGAAAAGGAAAAAAGATCGGCTCTGGAAGTGGTAATGACCGTGTTGCATGCCGGAGGGAAATTCAACAAGGATTCCTACAAAGTTTCCGGGGGGCTGCATGGAGTGGGTGTGTCATGTGTGAATGCTCTTTCCGAACGACTCATAGCCGAAGTACACCGTGACGGGAAGATCTGGTTCCAGGAGTACAGGCAGGGGAAACCCCTGGCCCCGGTAGCGGAGAAGGGAGAAACCGACAAAACCGGTACCATCATTACCTTTTATCCCGATCCTTCCATTTTTACCACAACGGTTTTCAACTTTGAGATCCTGGCATCGCGCCTGCATGAGCTGGCATTCCTGAACAAGGGGATCAGGCTGAAGATTACCGATATGCGTGAAACTGAGAACGGGAACGGGAACGGAAATGGGAACGGGAACGGCCACCGCACGGAAGAATATTTTTCCGAGGAAGGACTGAAGGAATTTGTGGAATATCTCGACGTGAACCGGGAGAGGCTGATCGAGGATATCATTACAATAGAAACAGAAAAGAGCGGGATCCCGGTGGAGCTGGCCCTGCAGTACAATACCTCCTTTTCTGAAAATGTGCATACCTATGTGAATAATATCAACACCATTGAAGGAGGTACGCATCTGGCCGGCTTCAGAAGAGGATTGACACGCACGCTGAAAAATTATGCTGATAAATCGGGATTGCTGGCAAAACTCAAATTCGATATCAACGGGGATGATTTCCGGGAAGGCCTTACTGCCGTGCTTTCGGTAAAGGTGCAGGAACCCCAGTTCGAAGGACAGACCAAAACCAAGCTGGGCAATTCGGAAGTTATGGGTGCCGTTGATCAGGCGGTGAGCGCCTACCTGGCCAATTACCTGGAAGAACACCCCAGGGATGCCAAAGCCATTGTACAGAAAGTGATCCTGGCAGCCACGGCCCGGCATGCGGCCCGGAAAGCCCGCGAACTGGTGCAGCGGAAAAATGTGCTGTCAGGATCCGGTTTACCCGGGAAACTGGCCGACTGCGCCGAACGCGACCCCTCGAAATGTGAAATATTTCTGGTGGAGGGAGATTCCGCCGGAGGAACCGCCAAGCAGGGGCGCGACAGGAATTTCCAGGCCATCCTGCCCCTGAGGGGGAAGATCCTGAATGTGGAAAAGGCTATGCAGCACAAGATCTTTGAGAATGAGGAGATCAAAAATATTTTCCTGGCCCTGGGCGTTACCATTGGTACGGAAGAGGACAGCAAGGAACTGAACATGGAGGGATTGCGTTACGAAAAGATCGTGATCATGACCGATGCCGATGTGGACGGAAGCCATATCGCCACACTGATCATGACGTTCTTTTTCAGATACATGCAGGAACTGATCAAAAACGGGCATCTTTACATTGCCACTCCTCCTCTTTACCTGCTGAGAAAAGGCAAGACCGAGAGGTATTGCTGGACCGAGGAAGAAAGAAAGAAATTTGTGGAAGAAGTAGCAGGGGGCGAGGAAAACCAGGTGTCGGTACAGAGATATAAGGGTCTGGGTGAAATGAATGCCGAGCAATTGTGGCAAACTACCATGAACCCTGGAAACAGGATCCTCAGGCAGGTAACCATTGAAAGTGCCGCCGAAGCCGACAGGATCTTTTCCATGCTGATGGGCGATGAAGTGCCCCCCCGGCGTGAATTCATTGAAAAACACGCCAAATATGCCAATATTGATGCCTGATCATCCGAAGAAAAAAACCGGGGAATCACGCGGTTATATTGCATAGTACCATTTGAGTAAATTACCGGAAAAATGAAGTATTGGTTCCTGTTCTTTGCCTGGGGGATCCTGTTATTTCCCGTATGGTCGCAATCCCATGGGCCGACAGAAAAAGATATACTGAAAAAGCTGCGTGAAGGGCCGGAAGAAATAGTCTGGCCTCCGTATTCCGTCGAAGAGTCCCTGGCAGGTTCAAAGCTTGCTCCAATGGTACAGGTCTTTATCCGGGGGAGAGGTCCCTTTCTCTTTCTTCTCGATACCGGTTCGGATATTACCCTGTTCCGGGAATCCCTGGTTCAGGAGACCGGCCTCCCGGTCCGGGTAGCGGACGGGGAACTTCACGTAACCATGGTCGATGAAATGATGCTGGGAGACATCCGGTTTCGGAACTTCATGGTCGGTATCGGTTCATGGGAAGGACCGGTTGACGGGATACTGGGTTATCCTCTTTTTATGAAATTGCAGCTTACCATTGACCTGCCCCGTATGCGATATGCCCTGGAACCTTCGGGGGAAAAATCTTCGTCAGAAAACACCCTGAGAATGAACAGAGTGACAGAAGGGGTCCCGTCCTTTCCGGTACAGCTGGGGAACAGGCCGGCCGACATGATTGTTTCATCCGGACTGAGCGAATACATTCGTGTCCCCGAATCCGGGCTGGAATACTTCAACCTGAAATTACCCCCTGTGCCGGCGGTTTCCACTAACAGTTTCTCCGTGGATGAAGAGGTGACCATGGCCCGGGTCACCGATAATCTGGTTCTGGGTGAGCATATTGTCATGGAACCCATTCTTACCATAGGTCATTCAGGGGAATACCGGATCGGGTGTGGATTATTGAGATACTTCCGGGTGGTCCTCGACCCTGAAAACAAACAGATATCCTTTCTGCGGAACAGCGATATCCCGATTGAAGTTCCTCCGGTGCGGCAGCTGGGTTTTGTCCCCGGCCGGGATGAACGTGGCTGGATAGTGGAAAAATTGCTGCCCTGGTTCAGTGAACTGAATCTGAATATTCAGCCGGGAGACCGCATCCAGCGGGTTGAATCGCGTGATGCCGCCATGCTGACAGCAAACGACTGGGTGGAACTGGAAAGGCTGAACAATTACCTGGCACTGGTTCTTGAACGCGACGGGGAGGAGATCATACTGGATGTGCCTGTACGCATCATTCTTCCCTGACCGATTCCGGACACGGTCATTTTTTTCTCCTCTTGCCTGTCCGGGGAAAAAGGAAGGATGAACTGTATTTAGTACCTGTATCCGGCTTTTTGCAAATCCTGAAGGTTCCTGAAGGGTCTGGGAGGATCCAGGTAACGGGACAGGAAGGTATATATATCTAAGCGGATCTCCTTGGCCATTCTGGTATCGAGCCGGTCAAAGGAATGTCCCCCCGGAGCTTCCTGGAAAATTTTGTATTCGAATTGTTTCCCTTCGGCTTTCAGTGATTTGATCAGGTGCTCCACTTCCAGTACATTCACGTCGTCATCGCTCGTATTGGTGTGGATCAGCAGGGGTGTCTGGAGTTTTTCGGCGTTCCATGCAGGTGAGCGGCGCCTGTATTCTTCCACGTTCTCATGGGCCGTTTGCCCGATGTGGTAGTCGGCCGAGTACAGGTCGCGGTAACCCTGTGTCATGTATCCCATCCGGGCAATCAGGTCGCTGACAGGCACACCGGCAAAGGCCACCTTGTAATCATCGGGATGGTTGAAGATATTGAACAGGGTGATGAGCCCTCCATGGCTCCATCCGATGATGCCCACCCGGTTTTTGTCTATAAAGGGGTAGTTTTCGATCATGTAGTTTCTGCTGGAATAGACATCTTCCACTTCCAGCCCGCCGTAATCGATTTTCCGGTAATGGGCCGCTCCGTAACCTGTACTGCCGCGGTATTCGGCCGCCACGATCACATACCCCTGGGAAACCAGTTCCCTTACAATGTGGGTGTAATACGTGGTGAAATCCGCATGTACCCCTCCGTGCGGGAAAACGATCAGGGGATATTTCTTTCCGGGATCCAGGTCGCGCGGGAAAAAGATGTACGACCAGAATTTGACGGGATTTCCTGCGCCCATGGCGGTGGGATTGGGTTCTTTCCACAAAGGGGGGCCGTACATGTATACCTTGTCGATGACCGCCACATCGCCCACCCGTTTGAACCAGAGTACGTCGTCAATGTTTTTTTCCAGTACATCCAGCCGGTGGTTCAAACTTTCGAAAGCATGTTGTAACCGGCTGATTTCTTCGTGCAGGCCCTGATCGGTTTGTGCTTTCAGCAGAGTGGCCGACATCAGGGCTATGCCCAGGGTAATCCAGGTCTTTTTCATGGTCATGATGATTTAATCCTTTTAAACAACCTTTAAATATAGCCATTTTGCCATTAAACAGGGAAGCCGGCAACCGTATTTAAGAAAGAACAGGTAACAGGTAGCTGCTCGTGGCTTGCCCGGTTCGGGTATTTGCCGCCTCACACCGTGATGGTGCCTGAGAAAACATGAACCGCCGGACCGGTAAGCCAGATATTCTGAAAGATACCCTCCCTGTTAACGTTGAAACTGACTTTTAACCTGCCTCCAAGGGTCTCTACAGTATAATTCCTGTTCCTGTGGCCTGTATGGAAAACTGACGAAATGGCAGACGCTGTCACTCCGGTTCCGCAGGAAAGGGTTTCTGCTTCCACTCCGCGTTCAAAAGTCCTGACGTAGAGCTTTCCGGGTCCCATGATCTCGGCAAAGTTCACATTGGTACCGGCCGGTTTGAACGCCTCGTGGTGTCTGATTTCTTGCCCGGTTTCAGGGACATTCAGCCGTGAAACACCTGTTACGAATTCCACATAATGGGGCGATCCCGTATCGAGATAATATCCGTTCAGGCAGGGCTCGACCTTCACTACGTCATTCATTTTCAGGCTTATCAGGCCATTATCCAGGATTTTCCCCTGATGGAACCCATCGGTGGCCAGAAAGGTTCCCTGCTTTCCGAACAGACCCAGGGATCGGGCATATGCGATTATGCACCTTCCGCCGTTTCCGCACATGGTACTTTCCCGGCCGTCGGCATTGTAATATTTCATCCCGAAAGCATGTTCCCCGTGGGGCAGAAGGATCATGAACCCGTCAGCTCCTATCCCGAAATGCCTGTCACACAGGAATTTGATCTGTTCTTCTCCCGGAATTACCTCCAGCTCCCTTCCGTCGGTCAGAATGAAGTCATTTCCGGTTCCCTGGTATTTTTCGAACGATAACTGCATGGATCAAACGTTAAATCATGTTAAATGAGCCTGGGGGGAGAAGTTTAATAACTTATTGAAAAATAATAATATAAGATAATATATTGTGTGTCATGTCCGGACAGGAGGCATAATTTTTGAACATTTTTCATAAAAAAACCCGAATTTTGTTTTACACCTGAAAAGTAAAAATAAAAAAACTTCTGTTATGAATACGAAAAAGACACTTGGAACCCTTTTGATTGCAATGGCAGGTGCCGTGGTGGGGATCATTCTATATGCTGCGGTTTTCCCCGCTGAAAAGCAAACACATCCGCTGGTATGGCAGCAGTATGACACGCAATCGGTCAGTCTGGCCAATTATCCTGCCAGTTTTGAAGGCAGTAATCTCGATTTTACCATGGCCGCGGAAAAATCGGTTCATGCCGTGGTGCATGTCAAAAATACGAAATTTCAGAGGCAAAGGTATACGAATCCCTTCTACGAGTTTTTCTATGGGGATATTTACCGGAGTGAGCCCACACCCATTGTAGGGATAGGTTCGGGGGTGATCATTTCTCCTGATGGATATATTGTGACCAACAATCATGTGGTGGAAGGGGCCGATGATATTGAGGTGACCCTGAATGATAAGCGGGTTTTCAAGGCCGAGATCATCGGTACCGATCCCAGTACCGACATTGCCCTGCTGAAGATCAAGGGCGAGGATTTTCCTTTCATTCCCTTCGGTGACTCTGATAATCTGAAACTGGGTGAATGGGTTCTGGCCGTGGGTAACCCATTTAACCTGACCTCGACTGTCACAGCCGGGATTGTGAGTGCAAAAGGCAGAAACCTGGGCATTCTTCCCGACAACTACCGCGTGGAATCGTTCATTCAGACTGATGCCGCCCTGAACCGCGGGAACAGCGGGGGAGCGCTGGTGAATACCCGGGGAGAGCTGGTTGGGGTCAATACGGCCATTATTTCTCCCAACGGAGCCTATGCCGGCAATTCTTTTGCCGTGCCGGTGAATATCGTGAAAAAGATCGTGGCCGATATTATTGAATTCGGGTCCGTTCAGCGGGCTGTCCTCGGTGTGACCATTACCGATGTAACCGATGAACTGGCAAAAGAAATCAACCTGGAATCCATTGAAGGGGTTTATATCAGCGGAGTAGCCGAAAACGGGGCTGCCCAGGCAGCCGGTATCGAACCCGGAGATGTCATTATTTCCATAAACGGGGTAAAGGTGAATTCGGTATCAGAACTTCAGGAACAGGTAAGCCGCTATCGCCCAAAGGATAAGGTGGATGTTGTGGTAAAAAGAAACAACAGAGAGAAACAATTTGAGGTGGTTTTACGTAACATGGAAGGCGAAGCAAGGTATATTACCGCAGAAACCAATGTGCTGGGGGCAAAATTCAGGGATGTCGACAGGAATCTGAAGAAACGCCTCCAGATTGACAACGGAGTGCAGATCACGGAACTTGGAGAAGGAGCCCTGCAGGATGCAGGCATCAAGAATAATTTTGTGATCACCAGTATCGACGGGGAACCGGTTGAATCGGCCGCACAGGTGAAAAATATCCTTGCCCGCCAGCCGAAAGGTTCTTCGGTTGAAATTGAAGGAATCTATCCGGGAGGAAGATATATTTATGTCTATGTAGTAAAATTCTGATTTTAAATCCTGTTGCTTGCAGAAGGAAAGACCTGCTGCGGCAGGTCTTTTTTTTATGTCTTCGAAGAATGAAAAAATAATTGAATTTTATTCCCAAATGGTCTAACTTTGCCGAATATTAACAAATCATTGTAGATGAGACAACTCAAGATTACAAAGTCCATCACGAACCGTGAGAGCGCTTCTCTGGACAAGTACCTGCAGGAAATAGGGAAAGAGGACCTGATCACTGTTGAAGAAGAAGTCGAGCTCGCCCAAAGGATTAAAAAGGGCGACAGGGATGCGCTGGAAAAGCTGACCCGGGCCAATCTTCGTTTTGTGGTATCCGTAGCCAAACAGTATCAGAATCAGGGATTGAGCCTTCCCGATCTGATCAATGAGGGCAACCTGGGCCTGATCAAGGCAGCTGAAAAGTTTGATGAAACCCGGGGCTTTAAATTCATTTCCTATGCCGTATGGTGGATCCGGCAATCCATTCTTCAGGCACTGGCCGAACAATCACGTATTGTTCGCCTGCCGCTGAACCAGGTAGGATCCCTTAACAAGATCAACAAGGCTTTTTCCAAGTTTGAACAGCAATTTGAAAGAACTCCTTCCGCGGAAGAGCTGGCCGAGGCCCTGGAGCTTCCGAAAGAAAAAGTAAACGACACCCTGCGTGTTTCCGGAAGGCACGTATCGGTCGATGCTCCTTTTATTGACGGGGAAGATAACAGCCTGCTGGATGTTCTGCCCAACACCGATTCGCCCAATGCCGACAAAGAATTGCTCAACGAATCGCTGACACGCGAAATAGAAAGGGCGCTGGCCACGCTTACCGAACGCGAAAGGGATATTATCAAGCTGTTCTTCGGAATAGGGGTGCAGGAAATGACCCTGGAAGAGATCGGAGAAAAATTCGGTCTGACCCGTGAACGGGTAAGACAAATCAAGGAAAAAGCAATCCGAAGGTTGCGGCATACTTCCCGCAGTAAATTGCTGAAATCATACCTGGGTTAATGAAAAAAACCAGCCGGCCGGCTGGTTTTTTTATTGCCTGAGGCGGTAGATTATGACATTGGGGTAGCCGAGCAACCGGAATATCACCTGATCATCCGCCCATTGCCGGGCCTTGCTTACATCAAAGATCAACTCTTCCATTACCAATTTTCTTCCTTCCGTACCCGAGGGGTTCCTTTTCAGTACCAGGGGTACCAAGGGAGGATAAGTTTTGGTCAGCAATCCGTTGGTAACCAGTTCAAAATCGTCCAAAACCTCGCCGGCACGGTATCTTACATAGATATAAAGCTTTCCGTCATGCATTGAAACATCATAGATCTCAAAGTTGTTATCCGTTTCCTCCGACAGTTCCATATCATAATCAATGATCAATTCCTTTTCGGGATAAAAGCCCGATTGAACCGGCCGGGTGGATTTGCATTGCGGTCCCGGCAGGAATATCATACACAGTAAAAAGATACGAAGGCAGCTGAATTTCATGGTTCCTGTTACCTGGTTTGGTGTGAATTTACCTGTTATTTTTTATTTCAGGAAATTTTGATTTCAGAATTTTTTCCAGGGCATACATCTCATCCCGGTACCGGGCAGCTTCAATGAAATCAAGCTCCGAAGCGGCTTTTTCCATGGAACGGCGGGTTTTTTCAATGGCCCGGACCAGGGCTTCATGTCCCATGTAGCTTACTACCGGATCGGCGGCCACATCGGGTTGTTCGGGTTCCATGTATACCTTTTTCTTCCCGGCGGCTTTTTCTCTGGGCATTCCCATGGTGGGTCTTCCGGCTCTTACGATCTGGCGTGGGGTGATCCCGTGTTCCCGGTTATAGGCCAGTTGCTTTTCCCTCCGCCGATGCGTTTCACCTATGGTCTTCCGCATGGATTCGGTCACCTGGTCGGCATACATGATCACCTTCCCGTTCAGGTTCCTGGCCGCCCTGCCTGCGGTCTGTGTCAGCGATCTTTCCGATCGCAGGAATCCTTCCTTATCGGCATCCAGAATAGCCACCAGGGATACTTCCGGCAGATCGAGCCCCTCACGCAGCAGATTGACCCCCACCAGCACATCGATTCTGCCGCTGCGCAGGTCGTCCATGATCTCCACCCTTTCCAGGGTATCGATGTCGGAATGAATATACCGGCTGCGGATATTCGTCTGAACAAGGTACTGGGCAAGCTCTTCCGCCATGCGCTTGGTAAGGGTGGTGACCAGAATACGTTCTTTTCTGCCTACCCGCGTACGGATCTCCCCAATCAGGTCGTCGATCTGCCGGGTGGTGGGACGTACCTCGATTTCCGGGTCGGGTAATCCCGTGGGACGGATCAGCTGTTCCACAATAATGCCTTCCGACCGGGCCAGCTCATAGTCGGCTGGTGTGGCACTGACAAATACGGTCTGTCCGATCAGCGATTGGAACTCCTCAAATTTGAGGGGACGGTTGTCAATGGCTGCCGGCAGCCTGAACCCGTATTCCACCAGGGTCGATTTCCGGGAATGATCCCCTCCGTACATGGCCCTGACCTGAGGAATGGTGACATGACTCTCGTCTATGATGGTCAGGAAATCATCCGGGAAGTAGTCCAGCAGGCAGAAAGGGCGGGTTCCGGGCTTCCGCCCGTCAAAATACCTGGAATAGTTTTCGATGCCTGAACAATATCCCAGTTCCCTGATCATTTCCAAATCGAAACGCACCCTTTCTTCAATTCTTTTTGCTTCGGTATACCGGCCCTGATCCTTGAAATATTCCACCTGACTGAACATGTCCTGTTCAATCTGGTACAGTGCCCTTTCCATCCGTTCTTTGGTTGTCACAAAGATGTTGGCCGGATATATCATCACTTCTTCCAGGTTCCGGATCACATTCCCGCCGGCCGGATCGATCATCTGAATGTTTTCCACTTCATCTCCCCAGAAAATGATCCGGTATCCCATATCCCCGTATGCCACAAATATATCCACCGTGTCGCCCCTCACACGGAACCGGCCCCTTTCCAGATCTGACTCCGTACGGGAATATAGAGCTTCTACCAGCTTTCTGAGAAACTGGTTACGGCTGAACAACTGTCCCTTTTTGACCGGGATACTGGTGTTGTGAAAATCCTCGGGATTTCCGATCCCGTACAAACAGGAAACCGATGATACCACAATCACATCCCGCCGTCCCGACAGAAGGCTGGAGGTGGTGCTCAGCCTGAGCTTTTCGATCTCCTCATTGATGGAAAGGTCTTTCTCAATGTAGGTGTCGGCCACGGGCAGATACGCTTCGGGCTGGTAATAATCGTAATAACTGACAAAGTATTCCACGGCATTTTCGGGAAAGAAATACCTGAATTCGCCGTAAAGTTGGGCCGCCAGGGTTTTGTTGTGACTCAGGATCAGTACGGGCCGCTGCAGTTCCTGGATGACATTGGCTATGGTAAAGGTTTTTCCCGAACCGGTTACTCCCAACAGGGTATGGAACCGTGTGCCCGAGCGCAAACCTTGCACCAGTTGCCTGATGGCGTCGGGCTGGTCCCCGGTGGGCTGAAATTCCGAAACAATGTTAAACCCCATACAGGTTCTCCGGTTTTTCAGCGGATGATCATTAAACGGGTATAAACCGGCAGATGATCGCTGATGCCACCATAGTAACGGCTGCCGCCGTAGGTGCGGTTGGGAGCAGGACCGTATTGCGTGTGTTCGAACATCATCCAGTCGGCCCGGTATATTTTCCCCCCGTCAATAAATGCTTTGATCCCTTCGGTGGCATCCAGGAGCGAACGTGATACGATGATCTGATCCAGCATGTTCCACTCGCCCCGGTAGTTATAGGTTCCCTCTCCCTCAAAATTATGCATATCGTACATCAGATTGTACAGCTCCCGAACGGAAGCATTAATCCTTTTGTTGTTGGCATTCAGGGCAGTATGAAGGCTGGTGTTGGTGGGTTCGTCGTTGAAATCACCCATAATGAGTATCCGGGCCGTGGGTTGGTAATTCATTACCGAGTCGACGGCTCGCCGGAGGGTAACGGCAGAGTAAATCCTTCTGCGTTCCGTCTGCCTCTGCCCTTCGCTTCTCGAGCTCCAGTGGTTAATGAACAAATGCAGCGTATCGGTTTTTGCGGCCAGGCCTTTGACATATAAAATATTGCGGGTGGTTATGGTATCGAATGGAAAAAGAACCGGAATGGTCCGTTCTTCCGCCACTTCGAAAAGATCTTTCCGGTAGATCATGGCTACATCTATGCCCCGGAAGTCCGGACCGTCGTGATGAACGATCCCGTAGTTGCCTGATGCCAGCAATGGTTCGGCAATCAGGTCTTCCAGAACCTTCTGGTTTTCTGCTTCGCACAGGCCTACCACTGCGGGCAATCCGGAGGTGTCTATTTCGGAGATTACGCGGGCAATATCACCGATCTTTTTCCGGTATCTTTCTTCTTCCCACCGGTTGGCCCCAGCGGGTGTAAAGGCATCATCCCCCGGATACGGATCATCATGGGTGTCAAACAGATTTTCCACATTATAGAAAGCTACCGGAAAGATCGGGTTCTGCTGGGCTTTCACATCCGTAAATGCATCCGGCAACCATCCAGGCAGGAACAGGATCAGGAGGAGATATTTTTTCATGTTTCCGGAGGTTTGAAATACAAAAGTAACATTTTACAGGGGAATGTGCAGGACAGTGACAATTTTCAAGCCCCGGTTTTTCCCCGTTCATAATCTAACCTGTTGAATTTCGATATATGATTTTAAAAAATTCATAATAAACTCATATACAACAGGTTGTAAATCTTCAAAATTTGACATTTTCTATCGTTTTGTAATGTATTAATTCTTAAAGTTATACACCTGTCATTATTATCAAATTTAGCCATTTTTTGCCCGTTTTTACCCTTATTTGTGACTGGCTTAAGAAGAAAGAGTTTTTTGAAACCCTATGACTCAATCATTGTAATATTTTGTATGCTTGATATTTATTTTCCTGACTTTACATTTATTGGTATCCGATTTATGAAAAATTTCATAGACTTTCACAAAACTAAAGGATACCAGTCATGTCACATTCAGAATTTCTGTTTTACCTGGCCGATCTACCGCCAGCTATAAAATATCTCTGTTATCCGACTAAAATCTCAAGTTGATCCTTTTTCTTCTGTATAGCCCATAAACAGGGCATTGGTTTTCTATATTTCAAAACGACCTCCCCCCATGTTTTTGGAAAACAAGGCCAGTTGCAGGGTGCCATCCGGTGATCCCCCGGCGATCTGGTAGCCACGGTTCGTACTTTTGAGCAGTTCACTCATATCCGGCATGCTGATCAAATGCATCCTCACAAGGGCTGCCACGGAAAACGTCTTCCTGGTTTGGGCTATCTTCTGAATGACCGTCAACAGTAGCCGGGCAATCAGGGTACACCAGACCCGGGTTCTGATGGCATTCTCATTTCCTCCGTAAAAGTAGTGCAACTGGAAGTTCTGCTTCATTTTCTTAAACAGCAACTCTATGCCCCACCTTTTCTTGTACAGGAATGCAACTTCCTTTGCGGTGATGTCAAAGCTGTTAGTCAGGAACTCGTAATACCTTTTCTTATTATCCTGGTAACTGACCTTCCGCAAGCGTAGCTGTTTGATTATATTCATTTGTTTCTTCCCGCGATTATCCTCCGGATGATATTCCGGTTCAATGATTTCATCCCGGAGCACCTTAGCCTGATCCTCCTTCCGGTAGTGTTTGCGGTTCACCTCAATGACCGTATAGACAGCATTCTTCTTTAGCCGGGTGAAAAAGAATACCAGCTGACGGCCCCACACAGCAAACTGGTGGTAATCGTTGTATGCCTTGTCGAATACACAGGTGTGTTCTACTCTTGTATGCCTTGTAATAATAGTCGCTGTTATGCTTCCTCACCAGGCTCTGTATGTTCACTGCATCTGCCAAATTCAATATCTGTTTGAAAATCGGCTGTCCGATAAATTTTATTTCCGTATTTTTACTCATATTGCAGGTGTTTCGCAAAAACAAATCTACAACGCGAAGGGGAAACCCTCGGGGAGTACCCTTCTTTTTTATTATTTTAGTCGGACACTAATGAATTTTATTCTAAAACCCCAACCCCATGTTCAAAAACCTGGTGATTACCGCTTTCAGGCACATCAGAAAACACGCAGCATACAGCCTGGTTATTTTGATTGGATTGATGCTGGGGATTTCCAGCAGCCTGTTTCTCCTGCTCTATGTATTTGACGATCTGAGTTACGACCAGTTTCATGCAAAGAAAGAACGCATTTACCGGGTGGTATCCCATATCAGAGAGACTGACGATGATTTTCTGTGGGCTGTGGCCCAGATTCCTTTTGCCACCCAGGTGAAACAGGAATATCCGGAAGTGGAGGAGGCCGTGAGGATATTTCCGGCTGGCAGGTTGCTGATGACGTACGGCGGCGAATCGGAATATGAGGAAGATCTGTTTTATGCCGATAGCTGTATCTTCGACGTGTTTTCCTTCGAACTGGTCAGAGGCGATCCGGCTTCGGTCCTGACGCATCCCAACAGCCTGGTGGTAACCCGGTCGCTGGCAAAAAAATATTTTGGAGCAGAAGATCCGGTTGGCAAGGTGCTCGTGGACGGGCACGGCAGAAGTTTTGAGGTAACCGGTCTGATGGAAGATGTGCCCCGTAATTCCCACATCCGGTTTTCCGGACTGATTTCCCGGACCACCCATCCTCCCGACGATGAGATTGGTTCCTGGGGCAATTTCGGAGTCTACACTTACCTTCTGCTGCGTGATGGGACAGACTATAAGGCATTTGATGAAAAACTTACCGGGATCAACCGGAAATACGTGGATCCCATTTTTGAACAGTTCGGTATTACGATCGATTATATTTTGCAGCCCCTCACATCCATTTACCTCCATTCCGATGCGGAGGGTGAATCGGGGCAAACGGGCGACATAAGGTACATTTATATCTTTTCAATGGTGGCATTTTTCATGCTGCTGATCGCTTCCATGAATTATATGAATTTGTCTACCGCCCGCAGCACGCGGCGTTCACGGGAGGTTGGTATGAGAAAGGTGCTGGGCTCAGCCCGCTCATCGCTGGTGGTACAGTTTCTGACCGAATCAGTGATGATGACCCTGCTGGCCCTGGTGGTAAGTGTACTCCTCGTGATAATGTTATTCCCCTCTTTTAATCAATTAACCGGAAAATCCTTCAATCCGGCGTTTCTGGTTCGGGCTTCCGTTTTGCTGTCCCTGCTCGGTATAGTGGTTTTTGTTGGAGTGCTGGGAGGCAGTTACCCGGCCCTGTACCTCTCCAGGTTCAAACCCCTGGTTGTGTTGAGGCAGGATACGGGGAGCGGCCGTTCCGGATTTATGGTGCGAAAAATCCTGGTGGTGCTGCAGTTTGCTATTTCACTGGCACTCATTGTCAGTACGTGGGTGGTTTACCGGCAGCTGACCTATCTGAAAGGAATAGATCCGGGTTTTGATAAGGAAAATGTCGTGATTGTGGAGCTCGAGAACCGGAGGATGATGCAGCAGTATCCGGTTTTACGGGAAAAGCTGATGGCAATCCCCGGAGTAGTCCGTGTTTCCAGTTCGAATGCACAGATAGGTCAGGGGAGCGGTAAGCTGCTGATGCAGGTGGAAACGCCCGAAGGGATGGTGGAAAGGGGTGTGAACCTTGCCACGGTGGATTTCGATTTTGTGGAAACCATGGGCATTCAGATTCTGGAAGGAAGGGATTTTTCCCGTGAATTTATGTCGGATACTACCGACGGGGTGATCATTAATGAGACCATGGCCCGGCGTTTTAACTGGGAGGAACCCCTGGGGAAAAAAATTGCGATCCAGGGATCGGATAATCCGCCTGCCCGCGTGATCGGAGTTATGAAGGATTTTTACCAGAAAGGGCTGTATAACCCTATTGAAACGTTCATGCTGGTACTGAGGCCCAACGGGTATTATGCCAATATCCGCATCGATGGCAGGAACCGTGAGGAGGTGCTGGAACAGATCCGGCAGGCGTGGCAGGAAATGTATCCCGACAGGCCATTTGAATATACTTTCCTGGCAGATAATTTCGACGAGCAGTTCCGGGCAGATGAAAAACGGGCTCAGATATTCACCCTTTTTTCACTCCTGATTATCCTGATCGCTTCCATCGGGCTGTTCGGACTGGCCTCTTTTACCGTAGAGCAAAGAACACGGGAGATCGGTATCCGGAAAGTCATGGGTGCCTCTTCGTCCGTCATCGTCCGGTTAATCGTAAAAGAATTTCTGTGGCTTATCCTCATCTCCATGGCGATCGGCTTTCCGGTGGCCTGGTATTTCATGGGCCGCTGGCTTGAAAATTACGCATATCCCACTGATCTGAGCCCGTGGATATTTGCGGGAACCGCCGGCCTGGCCCTGGTGGTTACCGCCCTTACCGTGGGGAACAGTACCCTCAGGGCGGCACACACCAACCCGGCGAATGTGCTGAGGATGGAATAGGTTGTCGGAAAGAGAAGATTGCCCTGACGATCGCTTCGCGATACCAGGGCGGACTTGCATGAGGCCGGTTCAAATCAAAAAGGCTGGTTGTTGCTTCGCTTCAACCCGGCCTTTTTATTTCCCGGGTTTCTTTGTTCAGCAGGAAACAGGGGTGAGAAGATTGCTCGTCCTGCCGTTGGCAGGCCTCGCGGACTTCCATGGGGGAAACTCAAATCAAAAAGGCTGGTTGTTGCTTCGCTTCAACCCGGCCTTTTTTTTATCCCCTGCGCTTGTGAAAGCAAGCTTTCAACGCTACGGGTATAAAAAAAGGCCGATCTGCCTTCGGCAGACCAGCCTTTTTGATTTGGTCGGGGTGAGAAGACTCGAACTTCCGACCCCTTGCACCCCATGCAAGTGCGCTAGCCAACTGCGCCACACCCCGATATTCAAAAACCCCACTGACAAGATCCGGGGAATGCAAAATTAAACCATCTCCTGAATTCTGCAAAATTTTCATTTAATTTATCTTTGGAATAAAATTTGATCAAATAGTACGTTCTAAATATATAATAATATACATAAGCTAATACAATTAACTGACTGACATGGCATTTTTCAAGAAACTTGACGATTTGGACGAAAGAAATTCTTCTGCCGGCAAGGCGGAGGAGGAAGAACATGTGCGTACCCTGATCCTGGGATCGGGACCTGCGGGTTATACGGCTGCCATTTATGCAGCCCGGGCCAACCTGTCGCCGGTAGTGTATGAAGGTCTCCAGCCGGGAGGACAGCTCACCACTACCACCGAGGTGGAAAATTTCCCCGGGTACCCCGAAGGCGTTACCGGCCCGGAAATGATGGAAGACCTGAAGAAACAGGCAGAACGGTTCGGTACCGATATGCGGTTCGGCATGGCTACTTCCGCCGATCTTTCACAGCGGCCTTTCAAAGTGACCATCGACGAAAAAAAGGTCATTCTGGCAGATGTGCTGATTATTGCCACCGGAGCCACGGCCAAATACCTGGGGCTGGAGGCGGAAAAGAAATATGCCGGGAGCGGGGTTTCAGCCTGTGCTACATGCGACGGCTTTTTTTACAAGGGGAAGGATGTGGCTGTGGTGGGTGGAGGCGATTCCGCCTGCGAAGAAGCTCTCTATCTGTCAAACCTGTGCCGTAAGGTGTATATGATCGTCAGGAAGGACCACCTTAGGGCATCGAAGATCATGCAGGAAAGAGTCTTCAAAACGCCCAACATAGAAGTGCTTTTCGAACATAACACGAAAGACCTGTTCGGTGACGGGGTGGTCGAGGGAGCTGTTCTGGTAAAAAAGAAGGGAACTCCCGAAGAAGAGGAAGTGCGTATCAAAATTGACGGTTTCTTTCTGGCCATCGGGCATACGCCCAATTCGGATATTTTCAGAGATTATCTGGAACTGGATGAAACCGGGTACATCAAAACACAGCCCGGAACCACCCGGACCAACATCCCCGGAGTGTTTGCCTGCGGCGATGTGCAGGACAGGATTTACCGCCAGGCTGTTACAGCAGCGGGATCAGGCTGTATGGCTGCTATTGATGCCGAACGTTTCCTGGGAGAACAGGAATCCTGACCGGGGTTCCCGGAACGAATGAAAGGAAAGGGGAGTTCCGGTCCGCATAGGCGGGTGGTGCCTCAAATTTGTGCCATCTTTTCTTTGGAATATTTACCGGCAGCCAGCTTCTTCTGTACTTCGGAGAAGGCTTTTACGGTATATTCCACATCCTCCATGGTGTGCACCGCTGTTGGGATCAGGCGCAACAGAATAATTCCACGGGGTACCACCGGATAAATCACCCCCGAACAGAACAGGCTGTAATTCTCCCGCAGGTCGACGATCACATTCGAGGCTTCCTCCGGGGTTCCGTTCAGAAAAACCGGAGTTACAGGCGATTCACAACTGCCGATGTTCAGTCCGCTCTTTTTCAGTCCTTCCTGCAGCGCCCTGACAATTTTCCAGAGGTTTTCCCGCAGGGCCGGTTCGGTTTTCAGCAACTCCAGCCGCTTCAGCGCACCGATCACCATAGGCATGGGCAGCGACTTGGCAAATATCTGGGAACGCATTTCATACATCAGATGCTGGATCACAGGTTCCGGTCCTGCCACAAAAGCTCCAATGCCTGCCATGGATTTTGCAAAGGTGGAAAAATACAGGTCAACCTGGTCCTGTACGCCGAAATGCTCGCCGGTCCCGGCACCCGTGGAGCCCATGGTCCCGAAGCCGTGGGCATCATCTACCAGCAACCTGAAATGAAAACGTTTTTTCTTTTCGACAATTTGGTCCAGCTTTCCGAGATCACCTACCATTCCGAAAACGCCCTCGGTGATCACCAGAATGGCTCCCCCGGTTTTTTCGGTCAGTTTGGTGGCCCTTTCCAGCTGCTTCTCCAGATTCTCCATATTGTTGTGCGGGTACACAAACCGTTTTCCGAAATGAAGCCTGAGCCCGTCCATGATACAGGCATGTGAGTCGGAATCGTAAACAATCACATCGTTGCGGTCAACCAGGGCATCAATAATCGACAGCATCCCCTGGTAGCCGTAATTCAACAGGTAGGCCAAGGGCTTTCCCACAAATTCAGCCAGCTTCTGTTCCAGCTCCTCGTGTTTGGACGTCTGGCCCGACATCATCCTTGCTCCCATGGGGTAGGCGAGGCCCCAATCCCTGGCTGCTTCCGCATCGGCTTTCCTTACTTCAGGGTGGTTAGCCAGGCCGATATAGTTGTTCAAACTCCAGTTAAGAACTTTCTTTCCTCTGAAAACCATATGAGGACCGATTTCGCCCTCCAGTTTCGGGAACATGAAATATCCATGAGCGTCTTGCCGGTATTGACCCAACGCTCCTTTACGCCTGCTGATTTTTTCAAAAAGATCCACGGTGTGAAGTTTTTTGTTTGTTTAAAGGACAAAAGTAGCGGTTTTCAAAACAACTGCAAGGTAAAAATAAAAATTAACCCCGGTCGTTCATTTCATAATATGCGCAGAACCTTTTATTTATTTCAATGAAAAGTGTACTTTTGCAACACCGTTTTTATGAGAAAATATACGCCACATAATAATCTGTCTTTCCTTTTCCTGCTGATCCTGTTGCTGGCCGGGGCCTGCAGCGAGTATGAAAAGGTATTGAAAAATCCCGATCCGCATGTCAAGTACGAGAAAGGGATGGAATATTTTCAGGAAGGCCAGTATACCAGGGCAGCAACTGTTTTCGAGCAGATCATTCCCGTCTTCAGGGGAACGGAGAAGGCCGAAACGCTTGATTTTTATTATGCCATGAGCTATTACCGGATGAAAGATTATATTCTGGCCGGGCATTATTTCCGTACTTTTATGCGGACTTTCCCAAACAGTGAACATCGCGAGGAAGCAGAATACCTGGCTGCTTACTGTGATTACCTGTTGAGTCCGCGCCCTTCCCTCGATCAAACGAATACCTATAACGCCATAGATGCTTTTACCCTGTATATCAGGCGGTATCCCGACAGTGAACGCGTTCCTCTGTGCCGCCAGCTGATCAGGGAGCTGGAAGACAAACTGGTGGAAAAATCGTTTAACAGCGCTAAACTGTATTTTGACCTGGGGTATTATAATTCCGCTATTGTTGCGTTAACGAACAGTCTGAATGATTATCCGGAATCGAAATACAGGGAAGATCAGATGTTTTTATTGCTGAAATCGAAATATCTGCTGGCGGAGAACTCGGTGCCGGAAAAACAGCAGGAACGCTACCAGGATACCATAGACGAATATTATTCCTTTATCTCGGAATTTCCCGAGAGCAAATACCTGCAGGAAGCACAGAAAATTTTCTCGGATTCGAGAAGCCGTGCCGGTGGTACCGGACCTGATGCCGGCAGGGAGATTACGGAAAATATTCGGTAATGAACGAATTGAAACGAAGAAACCTTTATTGCCTGAAAAGATGATAGATTACAAGAAATCAAAAGCGCCTGTTACCACTATTACTCGGAACATCAATGAACTGGAGGAGTCTACGGGGAATATTTACGAAACTGTCATGGTGGTGGCCAAAAGAGCCAATCAGATAGCACAGGAGCTCAAGCAGGAACTGAACAGTAAGCTGGAAGAGTTTGCGTATTATACCGATAACCTCGAAGAGGTTTTCGAGAACCGCGAGCAGATCGAGATATCCAGATTTTATGAAAGACTGCCCAAACCCACGCTGGTTGCCCTTCAGGAATACCTGGAAGGGGAAATTTACTGGAGAAGGGCAGAACCGGAAGAAACCGAAGAAAAAGCTCCTGTTTCGTAATTCCACGCCATTCCCATGTTGAAGGGGAAAAAAATCATACTGGGCCTTACAGGCAGCATTGCCGCCTACAAAGCCGCTTTTCTGGTCAGATTGCTGGTAAGGGAAGGGGCGGAAGTACAGGTGGTCATGACCCCGATGGCCTGTGATTTCATTACCCCGCTTACCCTGTCCACTCTTTCCGGGGAACCGGTAATGATCGATTTTTCCGATCCCGACAACGGATCATGGAACAACCATGTGGAGCTGGGCCTCTGGGCCGATCTTTTCCTTATAGCCCCTGCCTCGGCTAATACCATGGCCAAAATGGCTGCCGGCATTGCCGACAACCTGCTTCTTACCGTTTTTCTTTCCGCCCGCTGTCCTGTATGGGTGGTGCCTGCCATGGATATGGATATGTACCGCCATCCGGCCACACAGAAAAATCTTTCCGCCCTGGAATCGCTGGGAGTAAGGATACTGGAACCGGAAACCGGACCGCTTGCCAGCGGGCTTACCGGAAAAGGCCGGATGGAAGAGCCGGAGAAGATACTGAAGGAAGTGGCCGAACACTTCAAAAAAAAAAGTCCTGCCGGATCCTCTCCGGGAAAAAAATCCTGATTAATGCCGGCCCTACCTACGAGGTGATCGATGCGGTCCGGTTCATCGGCAATCGTTCATCGGGGAAAATGGGAGTGGCACTGGCCCGGGTGGCTGCCGAAAGCGGGGCCCATGTTACCCTGGTTCTCGGACCCGTTTCACAACAAATAGCCCATCCTTCCGTTTCTGTCATCAGAGTGGAATCGGCTGCAGAAATGTACGAAAAAACCCTGGCCGGCTCGGATGAGGCGGATATTATCATTCTGGCAGCCGCCGTAAGCGATTTTACTCCTGAGGAACCGGTCAGGGGGAAAATCAAACGGGGTACAGCTCCCCTGGTAATCAGGCTGAAACCAACCGTTGACATTGCGGCGGCCATCGGAAGAAAGAAAAAACCGGGGCAGGTGCTGGTGGGTTTTGCCCTGGAAACGGAAAATGAAAAGGAACATGCCAGAGAAAAACTGGCAAGGAAAAACCTCGACATGATCGTGCTGAATTCACTGGCCGAACCGGGTGCCGGTTTCGGTTACGATACCAACCGGGTGACTATACTGGACCGCCTGGGGCATGTGACCGAAACCGGTTTGAAACCCAAGATAGGGATCGCCGGCGATATTATGGAGAAAATTTCCGGGTGGATATCTCAACAAGAAGAAAAATGAAGATCTTCCTGAAGAAATATCATTTGCATCTCATGATGGCGGTATTTGCATTTTATTTTCTGATGCCTCTGAATACCATAGCCCAGGAACTGAACTGCAATGTGCAGGTCATCTCCCAGCAGATACAGGGAACCAACCGGAGCATATTCAAGACCCTGCAGGAATCGGTGTATGAGTTTCTGAATAACCGGAACTGGACCCGGCATGTATACAGCTATAATGAACGCATCGAATGCAATGTGCTGATCAATCTGTCCGAACCCATTTCTTCCGACGAATTCCGGGGAAGCATACAGATACAGGCACGCCGGCCGGTGTTCAACAGCACCTATAACTCGGTATTGCTGAACATCCGCGACGATAATGTGCGGTTCAGGTATGTGGAAAATGAACCCCTGGAATTCAACGAAACGGTCCACCGTTCCAACCTTACCTCTCTGCTTGCCTATTATGCTTATATTATCCTGGGATTTGACTATGATTCGTATAGCCTGTACGGAGGGACGGAATACTTTGAAAAAGCGCAGAAAATTGTGGATAATGCCCAGAATGCTACAGAACCCGGCTGGAAACCCTATGAGGGAAGCAGCTACAGGAACCGTTACTGGTTGGTGTACAACCTGCTCGACGATATGTACAGGCCCGTGAGGGAATTCAACTACCGTTACCACCGGCTCGGTCTGGATATGATGAGTGAACAGACCGGCCAGGGACGGGCCAACATTGAGGAAGCATTCAGGCTGTTGCGGGAGGTATACCGGCAACAGCCCGATCCTTACATGTACCTTCTTCAGGTAGTGCTGGATGCAAAAACCGATGAAATTGTTAATATTTTCCGGGCTGTGGAATCACCGCCTGATGAGCGCCGCAGGGTGCATGAAATCCTCACCGAGATAGACCCCTCCAATATAGGGAAATACGATACCATACTGAATCCCGAAACCCTCTGATATCCGGTTCCCAATTCGGGATTTATTTGTAGTTTTATCCTCTGGCTGAAGAATATTTTTTCGGGTATGCTCAAGAGTCTGCTGGTTCAAAATTATGCGCTGATACAGCACCTGGAGATCAGTTTCGATTCCGGGCTGTCGATTATCTCCGGTGAAACCGGTGCCGGGAAATCCATCCTGATGGGAGCTCTTTCTCTGATCCTTGGTCAGAGAGCCGATACATCCGTACTATACGACAGGGAGAAGAAATGCGTGGTGGAGGGGAGCTTCTTCATCAAGCCCTACGGTCTGCGCACTTTCTTCAGCGAAAATGAGCTGGATTATGATGATACCGTGATCATCCGGCGTGAGATCAATCACCAGGGGAAATCCAGGGCTTTTGTGAATGATACGCCCGTGGGTCTGCAGGTGTTAAAGGACCTGGGCCAGCGGCTGGTGGATATCCATTCCCAGCACCAGAACCTGATGCTGGGCGATAACCGTTTCCAGCTCGGGGTGCTGGATGCTTTCGGCAGGCATTATGATTTGTTGCAAAGGTATGAAACCGAATATGAAGAATACCTGGCCGCGAGGCATGAGTACGAGTCGCTGAAGAACCGGTCGGAAAAGGCCGCTGCAGATCTTGATTATCTCAGCTTTCAATATGATCAGCTCGAAAAAGCCGGCCTGGTGGAAGGAGAACAGAATGAACTGGAAGAGGAACTTGAAACCCTCAGCCATGCTGAGGAGATCAGGGAAAATCTGTTAAAGTCGTACTACCTTCTGGCAGGGGAGGAAGGGGATGTGCTGGGCCGGATGAGGGAGGTACAGTACCTGCTGACCCGTATTTCTGCTTTTTATTCTCCGGCTTCCGAACTGGAAAAACGGGTGGAATCAGCTTACCTTGAAATGAAGGATCTTTCCGAAGAACTGGAAAGACTGGGGAATACGGTGGAATATGATCCCCGGCGTATCGAGGTGGTGCAGGAACGCATCAACCTGATCTACTCTCTTCAGCAGAAACACAAGGTCTCTACAGTAGGTGATCTGATACGGATCAAAAATGATCTAAAAAAGCAGGTCGATGAGATCGATTCTTTCGATTCACGCCTGGAAGAAGCGAAAAAACTTTTCGAGGCCTGTACGGAAAAACTGGAAAAAACCGCCGTTGAACTGACAGCCAGGCGCAGGGAGATTATTCCCGAACTGGAAAAGAAGATCACCGGCCTGTTGAAGGAACTGGCCATTCCCCATGCACGGTTTGCCGTGGAACTGGAAGCAGAGGAGGATTTTCAGCCGGCAGGGAAAGACCGGGTGACCTTCCTTTTTTCGGCCAACAAACAGGGAGCGCTGATGGATATTTCCCGGGTAGCTTCGGGCGGAGAGCTGTCCAGGGTGATGCTCAGCCTGAAATCACTCATTACCCATTCTTCTTCTCTCCCCACGGTGATATTCGATGAAGTGGATGCGGGGGTCAGTGGCGAAATTGCCGACAAGGTGGGGAATATCCTGCGCCGGATGGCCGAACACCTCCAGGTGATCAATATAACCCACCTGCCCCAGATCGCCGGAAAAGGGAAGCATCATTATCTGGTTTACAAGACCGATACGGCCGACAGGACCATCACCCGCATCAAGCTGCTGAATGAGGAAGAGCGTATACAGGAAATTGCCAAAATGCTGAGCGGGGAGGAAGTAACCCCGGCTGCCTATGAAAATGCCCGCATCCTGCTGCGCAACTGATCCTTTTTCTCTGTAAATAATCATTTCGGACCCGTAATTCCTGAATACAATAATTCGTATTATTTGCTTTCGAAATCTAACCAAATCCGATGTCATGGCTTACAATTTGTTGAAAGGAAAAAAGGGGATCATTTTCGGTGCCCTGAATGACAAATCTATTGCCTGGAAAGTAGCCGAGCGGGCATATGAGGAAGGTGCCGCATTTACCCTGTCTAATACACCCGTGGCTTTGCGTTTCGGGACCCTGAATGAACTGGCTGAAAAAACCGGAGCAAAGGTGCTTCCGGCCGATGCTACGTCGAATCAGGATGTGGAGAACGTGATCCTGAAATCCATGGAAATCCTGGGAGGGAAGGTGGATTTTATCCTGCATTCCATCGGTATGTCGCCCAATGTGAGGAAAGGACTGCCTTATGACAACCTGAACTACGATTATTTTCTGAAAACCCTGGACATTTCCGCCCTTTCTTTTCACAAGATCCTGCTGATGGCCAGGAAACACGATGCCATCAATGAGTGGGGATCGGTGGTGGCCCTGACCTACATTGCCGCACAGCGCACCCTGGTGGGGTATAACGATATGGCCGATGCCAAGGCTCTGCTGGAATCCATAGCCAGGAGTTTCGGTTACATATACGGCCGGGATAAAAAGATACGGATTAATACCGTTTCCCAGTCGCCTACCTTGACCACCGCCGGCAGCGGGATCAAGGGGATCGAATCCCTGTTCGATTTCACGGAAAGAATGTCGCCGCTGGGAAATGCCACCGCCGAGGAGTGTGCCGGGTATGTGGTGACCCTGTTTTCCGACCTGACCCGTAAAGTCACTATGCAAAACCTCTATCACGACGGCGGATTCTCCAGCATGGCCATGAGCCAGCGCGCCATCTCACAGTACGAGAAGAGTTTTGAGGAATGCGATTGAAACGCAGAGGGCAGAGGGCAAAGGGTTAAAAGCAGGCGGTTACTGTGTGAGTTTAACGGATATTTATGATCAGTCATTGCCTTTATGATGTTGACCCGGATTAAATTATACCACCTTTTCAAATTCGCAAGCCTGATGTTTCGTCACCATACGACAGGTATTTGTTTCACAGGAATCGAACGTTTAATAAAAACAAGAATTCCACATCAAATAATAATTCCGGACAGAGTCGGATGTGTTTATGGTGGAAAGTCGAAAAATTGTGGAGTTGGGAAGAGGGATTTTGCAATGTTATTGCATGCAATGATAAAGAAAGCTTCGTCAGTGCCTTCCCTGGTGGACTTGTGCCGGTGAGAGACCTGCGAATCTGTGGAATTATTTATCTACGTAGCTACCTACGTAGTTATCTACGTAGATATCTACGTAGATATATTGCTGTAATAGATAAGCCGGTGATTACCGGCTTATCGTTTTCTCTTCTTATATATTATTTATGTCAATAATGTTTATTGAAGCAGGAATTGATTATCTGTTTCCCGACTCTCCGTTTTCCCAACTTCCCAACATTTAAAAAAGAAAATTCAGTCCGATGTAGAGCCCGGTGCTTCCGTCCTGTTCATCCAGCGCTTTTCCAAAATCCACGGAAACGATAAAGTTCTGGTTCATGGCGATCTTCAATCCGGTTCCCACCGAATTGTGCAGGCGATCTTTTTCTCCCGTGAAAAAATCATCCTGTGTAAATTCCGCGCCGTAATCAAAGTTGCTGATGTCTACATCCACCGGGTCGGTAATGATGCCGAAATCCCAGAATGGGTTGAGAGCCAGGTAGAAGTTCTGATTAATGAACTGAAAACGAACGAATTTCCACCGGAGTTCCACATTCCCGTAAATAAAACCGTCGCCCACGACCCGGTGGCGCAGAATTCCCCGGATGGTTTTCGACCCCCCAAGTCCCTGCGAGGTGGTGCCTCTCAGGAAGGATGTGATGACCAGCGGCTGGGCGTAAAAGGGGACTCTGCCGTTGCCCAGGGTTTGCTGCCAGGCAATGCGGTAAGCCAGGGAAAGGTCTTTTTTAATCAGGGTAAAATACTGGCGGTGGGTGATGGCGATCTTTGAGTGCCCGAAATCGCCGTTTCCCAGAAAACCGGGAGCGGTCTGGATCACGGCTTCGGTCCACACTCCTTTCATCGGATTGGGCTCGTTATCACGGGTATCGTATGAGATGCCGGCTTTCAGGTAATTCACCCATCCTCCGTCTTTTTCATCTTCTCCGATAATATCCCCGTTCACATATTTTTCGTACAGGGTTTCCGCTTCCGGAAGCTCGTATTTTTCCTTGTCCACCACACCGGTCTGGAAATGATAGCTGGCCAGACCGGCCACCCATCGGAGGCTGTTCCCCGACAACCTGCCCTGCAGGTCGGCTTTTACCCGGAACATTTTCCGGTCAAAGGCATAAAACACCCTGGAAACATATTCCGAATTTTCCTCGTCGGTAAAAGCGGGATTATATACTGTTTCATACCCGTTAAACCCGTAGAAATCCATCTTCGGATCGGTAACATAACTCAGGTCGAAGGTCGTGCGGACCCCTTTCAGCAACTGGTCGGAATCATAAAACAAACGGTTAATGCCGCTTCCCCGGGTGAACCTGGAAATTTCCAGGTAAAGGGAATGGTTGTATTTCGGGTACCGGCTGCCGTCGCCGTAATGGTACAGGTTGATCAGTCCTCCGTACTGAAACCCCAGATCCGAGTCAAAGGCAATGGTGGGGAGGGCCCCGAAATTCCAGCCGGTTTTGACTTTTTCTTCCTGACCAAAACTTAGCTGTGTCAGGCAGATGAACATAAGCAAAAGGGAGAATGGTGTTTTCATGGTCGGATGTTGTAGTTAACCGGAATAAATATAGATGAATTTTTCAAATGAAATGATTCTGTTTTTTTCAGGTAATCAAATTCCCTGAAGAATATACCCAATGGCCACGCCCAGATAGTTCCCGACAGCATATCCTACAACACCCACGGTGATCCCCGGTACGATAACATCTTTGTTGTTCAGGGCATTGGCAACGACCGGCACAAAAGGTGGTGAATACAGCAGGGCGGTGGAAGTGATGAGGGTGGTGTCGGCATCGATCCGGAAAATGGCTGAAAGAGCCACGTGCAATATCAGCGTGCCGAAATAGGCAAGCGCCACATACAGGAAAAGATAGAGGAACTCAATGTTGATCATTTCCGACAGATTGGCCATGGCCGACACGGCAAAACAGAACACTACCACGAAGTACATGCCCAGCTGAAAGGTTTTCTGAATATTGTGTATTCTGGGAACCAGCGAGAAAATGATCCCGCCCGTGGTGATTACCAGGATCACGACCACCATCTGGGCGCTTTCGGGCACCAGCAGGCTGAGACCTCCGCCCACGGCAAAAATGAGCAGCGCCAGAACGAATGCTCCCAACAGGGGGATGAAATATTCTTTCGAGAACATGCCGCCGTATTTGTCAATGCCTTCCGCATCCTTCACCACCTGTCCAATGCGTGGTTTGAGCCTCTGGTTGACATGCGGCGGCAGGAAAACATGCAGCACCCGCTGGGCAATGGTCAGCAGAAAAATGAAATAGATGGCTCCCAACACAATGTCGTAGGTATGGGTCAGCAGGTAGGTTTCATTGGTCACCTGCAGGGCGGTACGGATGGATGCCAGGTTGGGTGTTCCGCCGGTATATACCCCGATCAGCATACCCGACACTTTCCAGTTCTCGGGGACATGATTGCCTACCAGATAATATCCCAGAACGATCATTGCCACAATGGAAAACAGGGCAATGATCATGGAAAACAGGGTTTTCCCTGCCACGGTAAAAAAGTTCCGTATTTCGAGTGAGAACAACAGCAGGGGAAAGGCAATGGGAATGCTGAACTGCGACATGGGATCGAGGACTTTTATACTGCCCTCGGGAAGAATTCCCGTATTGCCGATGATCAGTCCCAGTACATAAGCCAGTACTACCGCTCCCAGTTTGTCGAGTATGGGGAAACGGTGGCACAGATACAGCAGAAGGGCCGGAATACCAAGGAATACCAGTACAAGTACCAGAGTGGTTAGCATGACATGTGATTTAGGTTGGTGGCTCAAATATAGAAAAAAGTGGACAAGAGATAAAGTGAAGAGGCGGAGAAGCAGGAAAGGGCAGGAATGCCGTGCCTGGTAAAACGATATTGAATGCGGGTTTCGTACATTGAAAGGTGTTCAGGGAAGACTTGTTTTAGGGCAGGGTAGATTGCCGGTTCTTTTTTCTTTATTAACTTCGGCGCATGATGGAAGAAAAACGGGTATTATTCCGCCATATCAAGCAGTTATTCCCGGTACTGGATCAGGAAATATCCCGGGTGGAGGGGAAAAATATGCGGGAATTGCAGGTGCTGGAGAATGCCTGGCTGGAAATAAGGAACGGGGTGATCCATGATTTCGGTTCCATGAAGGATTGTCCCGTACCCTCCGGCAATATAAAAGTGGTGGAGGCCCATGGCCGCCTGCTAATGCCTGCCTTCTGCGATTCACATACACACATTGTTTATGCCGGAAGCCGGGAAAAAGAGTATGTGGATAAGATCAGGGGATTGTCCTACGAGGAGATTGCCCGGCGCGGAGGCGGAATTCTGAATTCAGCCCTGTTGCTGCAGCAAACACCGGAAGAAGAGCTTTTTGAGCAATCCATGGTACGGGTACATGAGATCATGTCGCTGGGGACCGGCGCGGTGGAGATTAAAAGCGGATACGGGCTTACTCCGGAATCGGAGCTGAAAATGCTGCGGGTGATCCGCCGGATCAGGGAATCGGTGCCCATGACCGTAAAGTCGACTTTCCTGGGAGCCCATTCCATTCCGATGGAATACAGGGGAGATCCCGACAAATATGTGGATTTGGTGGTGAGGGAAATGATCCCGGCCGTGGGCCGGGAGAAGCTGGCCGACCACATTGATGTGTTCTGCGACAGGGGGTTTTTCACTCCGGAGCAGACGGCACGGATTCTGGAAGCCGGAGCGCGGTACGGCATGGTTCCCAAGATACATGCCAACGAACTGGATTATTCGGGGGGCATACAAACCGGTGTGAAGTACGGGGCTTTTTCCGTCGATCACCTGGAGTATACCGGGGAGGAAGAGATACGAACCCTGTTGAAGAGCCGTACCATGCCCACCTTGCTTCCCGGGGCTTCATTCTTCCTGGGCATGCCCTATGCCCCGGCCAGGGAAATGATCGACGCCGGCCTGCCGGTGGCTCTTGCCTCTGATTACAATCCGGGGTCATCTCCTTCCGGTAATATGAAATTGATTATGTCACTGGGTTGTATTCAGATGAAAATGCTTCCCGAAGAGGCCATTTATGCCGTGACCATTAACGGAGCCTGCGCCATGGGGGTGGAGAAGGAGACGGGTTCGATCACCCGGGGGAAAAAGGCAAACCTGATCCTGACCATCCCCGTTCCAGGGTATGAATTTCTGTCCTATGCATACGGCAGCAACCTGGTTGAATCGGTATGGCTCAATGGTCTGAAAATATAACCATAGCAGAAAATAACAACTGAGTTACATGACTGAGAACGAAATTTCTGCCAGAATTATAGGAGCAGCGATTAAGCTTCATAAGACCATTGGCCCGGGACTTCTTGAGTCGGCTTATGAAGCGGCTCTTGCCCATGATTTAAGGGAAAGTGGTTTATTTGTCAGGCAACAGGTGCCGATGCCCTTCATATATAAAGATATAAAACAGGAAATTGGGTACAGGATTGATATTCTTGTAAATGATAAGGTTATTATCGAGATAAAATCTGTTGAAAACCTTGCCCCGGTTCATTTTATGCAGGTACTTACCTATTTGAAATTATCGGAACTGAAACTGGCTCTTTTGATAAATTTTAATACTAAGATCCTGAAAAATGGTATTCACAGGATTGTAAATAATCTGTAGGTACTGTTTCACGCAAAGACCGCAGAGAAAACGCAAAGGTCGCAGAGAAATTTAGAAAAAATAACATATTAAGTAGAAAAATAATTATGAATAAGCACAATTCTATTGCGCTCTCTGCGAAAACTCTGCGTTCTCTGCGTGAACATCCTATGCAGTTTTGGAAAATACATCAGGCTCTTTGGTGAGGTCATTTGTGTCCCTGGTGGTGTCTTTTGTGTTCATTGTGGTTTATAAAAGTATTATATAGATGAAAAAACTTATCGAATGTGTTCCGAATTTCAGTGAAGGCCGGGATATGGGGATCATTGACAGGATCACCGGCGAAATCGAACAGGTGGAAGGTGTAAAGCTCCTGAATGTGGACCCCGGGAAAGCTACCAACCGGACAGTGGTTACGTTTGCCGGGAACCCCGAAGCGGTGGTGGAGGCCGCCTTTCAGGCCATCAAAAGGGCAAAGGAACTTATCGACATGAGCAAGCATCACGGGGAGCACCCGAGAATGGGAGCCACCGATGTTTGTCCGCTGGTGCCCATAGCCAATATCAGCATGGAAGAAACCGTGGAATATGCCCGCAGGCTGGCCGAAAGGGTGGGGAAAGAGCTGAGAATACCCGTATACTGTTACGAGGAAGCTGCTTTTGAGGAAAAACGCCGGAATCTGGCCACCATTCGTGCCGGAGAGTATGAGGGGCTGAATGAAAAGCTGGCCGATCCCGCCTGGAAACCCGATTTCGGTCCGGCTGAATTCCTTCCGCGAAGCGGTGCCACCGTGATCGGAGCCAGGGATTTTCTCGTGGCGTACAATATTAATCTCAACACGACCTCGACACGTCGTGCGAATGCCATTGCTTTTGATGTGCGTGAGAAAGGCCGTGTCAAAAGAGAAGGGGGGTCTCTTACCGGAAAGATCATTCGCGATGAGAAGGGGAATCCCGTGATGATACCGGGTACTCTGAAAGCCGTCAAGGCCATCGGGTGGTATATTGAAGAATACGGCATTGCCCAGATATCGATGAACCTGACCAATATCAGTATTACGCCTATTCATGTGGCCTTTGATGAAGTGTGTAAAAAGGCCGATGCCAGGGGAGTGAGGGTTACCGGTTCGGAGATTGTTGGGCTGGTTCCCCTGAAAGCCATGCTCGATGCCGGAAAGTATTTTTTAAGGAAGCAGCAGCGGTCGCTCGGCCTGCCGGAAAAGGAAATCATCAAAATCGCCGTCAAATCACTCGGGCTGGACGATCTGTATCCTTTCAAGCCGGAGGAAAAAATCATTGAATACGTGCTGAATCCGCCTTCGGGGAAACGTCTGGTGGATATGAGCGTGGAAGATTTTGCCGATGAGACCTCCTCTGAATCGCCCGCCCCGGGAGGTGGTTCCGTATCGGCCTGCATGGGAGCCATGGGGGCTGCCCTGGGTGCCATGGTGGCCAATCTGTCTTCTCACAAGAGGGGATGGGAAGACCGCTGGGAAGAGTTTTCCGAATGGGCTGTGAAGGGAAGGCAGTATCAGGAAAAGCTGATCAGGCTGGTGGATGAAGATACGGCCGCTTTTGACAGTTTGATGGAAGCTTACGGCCTGCCGAAAAAAACCGAAGAGGAGAAGGCGGAACGCGACAGGGCGGTTCAGAACGCCACAAAAAAAGCCATGCAGGTGCCTTTGCAGGTAATGGAAACGGCTCTGGATGCGATGGAAGTATGCCGGGCCATGGCAGAAACCGGGAATCCCAATTCCGTTTCCGACGCCGGGGTAGGGGCTCTGGCTCTCAGGGCCGGTATCCGGGGCGCTTTCCTCAATGTGCGGATCAATGCCTCCGGATGCAAGGATGAGGATTTTGTGAAGGAATGCCTTCAAAAAGGCCGTGAAATTGACAACAGGGCTGAAAATACCGAAAGGGAAATCCTGGCGATAGTGGATAAGAATATGGAAAAATGACCGGCCAACCTGCATTTTAATAAAACGTAATCATTCTTTAATAAAGTAAAATTTACACTTAAAAAAGTGTAAATAATTTACAAAAATGCTATACTCACCGTAAGGTGTAGCTAAATTATTAATTTTCAGTTTTGTAATTTTCCTCTCTCCTATTTTACCTGCCGATAACCTTTAAGCTGTAACTGCCACAGGCAGGGTTCCTTCATTATGAAACATTTGTTTATATGGAATTTTCCGTTAAATTTGATCTCGTGTACAATTTTCCATAACCTATTACTTAACCTAAAACTCTGATCTATGAAAAGATTTGCCATTCTTTTTGCGCTGCTTGTGTTTACAGGGGGCCAGCTTCTGTATGCACAGGGTACGCGTATTACCGGAACGGTGACCAGTTCGGAAGACGGACTGCCCGTACCGGGGGCTTCTGTCGTTGTGAAGGGAACCACATTCGGTACCATTACGGATTTTGAAGGGGAATATTCCCTGACTGTTCCGGAAGGTACCCAGGTGCTGGTTTTCTCTTTTGTGGGTATGAAAACACAGGAGATCAGCATCGACGGAAGGAATGTGATTGACGTGGTGATGGAGCCCGACGTGTTCGGTCTGGATGAGGTGGTGGTTTCCGGTGTGGCATCGGGAACACCAAGGAAAAAGCTCTCTGTTACCGTTGCTACGGTTAGTGAAGAATCCCTGAAGGAAGTGCCGGCCACATCGGCTGCCAGTGCCCTGCAGGGAAAGATAGCCGGTGTGCGGGTGGTACAGACCACCGGTAATCCCGGTGAAGCAGCTGCCATCCGTTTGCGTGGCGCCACCGTTCTTTACGGAAGCCAGTCGCCTCTGATCATCCTCGATGGGGTGCAGATGGAAGGAACCCTGGCCGATATCAACATTGATGATATCGAATCCATGGAGGTGGTGAAAGGAGCCGCTGCCAGCGCTCTGTACGGTTCACGTGCCGGTAACGGGGTGATCGTAATCACCACCAAAAGAGGCCGCGGACTGGCCGCCGGTGAAACCGAGGTGACCATTCGAAACGAGTACGGTGTGCAGGAACTGGCAAACAAAATGCCGGTAGCCACGCACCATTTCTACAAGCTGAAGGACGACTGGGAATCGGAAAACAGGTATACCAAGTACGCCGGTACCACCATGTACGGCGACCTGACTTCACACACCAATCCCGACAGTATCGGAATATTGTTGTCGGGCGCCCGGATTGAAGATGGCGACCACTATATGGATAATCCTTTTGGTGTGGTGCATGATCATCTGGATGAGTACTATTCACCGGGCGATTTTTATACCAATTATATCTCCATTGCCAACAACGGGGAAAAGACCAACTTCATGGCTTCTTTCGAGAATGCCAAGCAACAGGGGATCATTGTCGGAGTGGGTGGATACAGCCGGCAGAATTTTCGCTTTAACATCGATCACAGGATTGGTGACAAGTTTACCTTTTCCACCAGTAACCTGATCATCAAAAGCAAGGACGACAACGGCGTGCTGAGCTTTTTCGAACTGCTTCAGCTGCAGCCCGATTATGACCTTCACCGGGTTAACCCCAACGGCGATCCCTACTTTTTCAAGGTCGACCAGTTCGGTACTACTTATAACCCCATCTATCAGGCGGTGAATATTGATGATGTATCCGAAAGAAGAAGGATCCTTTCCAGTTTCAAACTGAACTATCAGCCTTTCCACTGGCTGATCCTGGATGCGCAGTATTCTTTTGAACAGCAGATGAACGACCGCCAGTACTACCGGCGGTACGGGACCTACACCCTTTCGTCATGGCCCTATGAATCAAAAGGGTACATGGAAAAATGGTTCGATAAGGAAATGGCCCAGACTCTGCAGTTTACCGTCAATCTGCAGGAAACCTTCGGCGACTTTACCGCCAAAGGGAAACTGAGTTATTTGCTGGAAGATGACAAGTGGGAAGGATTCAATTCATATGGAAATGATTTTTCTGTCAGGGGAGTTCCTGATATGAGCGTGCTTGACCAGGAAAAGGTGTTTGCCAATTCCAACACAGGCCAGATCGTGGCAGAGAATATCTTCGCCATTCTGGATGTGGATTATAAAGCCAAATACATTGCTTCCTTCCTTTACCGGTATGACGGGGCATCCCAGTTCGGTGCCGATGTGCGCTGGAATCCCTACTTCAGGGTGTCGGGAGCCTACCGTATCAGCGAGGATGTGACCATTCCCGGTATTCAGGAACTGAAGATCAGGGCAGCTTACGGTACCAGCGGTAACCGGCCTCCCTGGAATGCGCAGTATGAAACCTGGAACATCGTGGGAGGGGCTCCTGTGAAGAACCAGTTGGGGAACTCGGAGCTGAAGCCCAGTACCATTACGGAAACGGAAGTGGCCCTGAATATGGAATTCCTCAGGAAATTCGACCTGGAAGTGGCTTATTCACTTACCGATGCCGAAGACCAGTTCTATCCCGTGCCCCTGCCTGCTTCCGCAGGATATACCACCCAGTGGCAGAATATGGGAACCCTGAGTTCCAAATCGCTGGAAGCCACCCTGGGGGTTCGATGGGTAGAGAACCAGAATTTCCTCTGGACCAGCCATATCAATTTCGACCGTATCCGGACCAAGATCACAGAACTGAATGTACCCCCGTTCACCATGGGTGGCCGTGGAAATGCCGGTGATCCGGGTGTGCTGTATATCCAGGAAGGAACCTACTTCGGAGAGCTCTGGGGACAGATGTTCATCCGCGATATGGACCTTATGGCAGAAATGATTGAATACCTCAGTGATCCCGGGGAAATGTATGCCGATATGACGATTGATGATTTTACCATCAACTCCGACGGGTATGTGATCGAAGCCGGAACTGAAGGAACCGTGTATGAAAAACCCATTCTATACCGTGGGGAAGACGGTTCTCCAAAAGTCGTATCCATTGGGGATGCCAATCCCGATTTCAATATGGGGATTTCCAACACATTCAGCTTCAAAGGATTTACACTCTATACGCTGTTTGACTGGAAGCAGGGTGGTGATGTTTACAGCCAGACCATCCAGTGGATGATGCGGGACAACCGGGCTGCCGAAATGGACCAGTACGGTAAGCCGGAATACGCCAAGAAAGCTTATGACTACTACATCGCCCTGTATAATGTGAATGCCCAGAACAATCACTTTGTGCAGGATGCAACCTATGTAAAGCTGCGTGAGGTTTCCCTGTATTATAACCTCCCGAAGAGTCTCACGTCCAATTTCCTGGGTGGTTTCTTCAAGAGTCTTCGTGTAGGTGTAGTCGGAAGGAATCTGATCACCTGGACCAATTATACCGGCTTCGATCCGGAGGTGAGTACCAGCGAAGGTAATGTGGATCCCACCGTTCAGGGCTGGGACGACTTCAGTTACCCCAATTACCGGACCCTTACCGGGACACTTGAATTCAAGTTTTAACCTCAAAAAACAGCAAACATGAAAAAGTGGATAAAATATATCTTGTTTGTCGGGCTGGTCGCTGCATACAGTTGCGCCGATCTGGACGTGGAAAACCTGAACGAGCCTGACAAAGACAGGGCCATCGGCTCGCCGGATGACCTGGTAGGCCTGGCCAGCGGAACTTTCCGTACGGTATACAACCAGCTGATGGAATATGACGGGCTGGCACTGGGTATGGGGGTTATGGCCGACTGGAATTCCTGTTCCTGGGGGAATGCCGGCATGAATGACCTGTCGCATGAACCGCGGAACAATGCCTTCCAGAATGACCTTACCTATGCCTATTTTCCCATTATCGAGGATCACTGGACGGAGATGTACAAGGCACTCTCTGCGGCCAATGATATTATCAATGCCATTGAAGTGGATGGCCTGGAACTTGGTGACAACGGCGTATTGACCGCTCCTGTACGCGCCTGGTGTTCCTTTATACAGGGTGTTACCCACGGTTATATCGGACTCAGTTTTGACCGGGGGAACATCATCGATGAAACCACCGATCTTACAGCACTTGAGTTCTTTTCTTACGAAGATGTATGTGCGGCCGGCATTGATTACCTGTATGAAACCCTTGACCTGATCGATGCAGCCGGTACTTTTGTGTTGCCTGAAACCTTTGTACGTGGTTATGGCGGAGAGATGGATCAGGATTTCTTTGAGCAGGTGGTCCGCACTTTCCTGGCCAAAATACTGATATCATGGCCGCGTAACGGGACCGAAGCACAGCAGATCGACTGGAACGAAGTGCTGACCGTACTGACCAGTGGTGCGGGAGGACTGGAGACGGATTTCAATCCGGACAATGACGATGTAACCTGGGTCAACAATTACCTGGGATACCAGAGACTTTCGGGATGGGGAAGAGTGGATCACCGAATCATCAACAAGATGGATCCGAATTATTTCTCCCGCTGGCCTGATGAAAGCAACTGGGGAAACATCGGTCTATCTGAGGATCCCGGAGCAGCTGAATCGGATGATGCCAGGCTGGGATCTGATTTCGAGTATCTGCCGGATAATAATTTCCGTGCTGACCGCGGGCATTATCATTTTTCGCATTACAGATTCAAACGTTTTGACGACTGGGGAGTAACGTGGACCGGTTCATCACCCTTCCTTATGTCCTGGGAGGCCAAACTCATTGAAGCCGAAGCACGTTTGAGAACAGGCGACAAAGATGGAGCCATTGCCATACTGAACGATCCCGACGGGCCAAGAAAAGTGCGGGGAGGGCTGGCCGATATCAGTTCGGAAGCTACAAACGATGAAGTGCTGGCAGCTATTATCTACGAAAAGGAAATTGAGTGCTACGACGCCATCATGGGCATCAGCTTTTTCGATATGAGAAGGATGGATATGCTGCAATACGGAACGCTCAATCATTTCCCCGTGCCGAGAACAGAACTGGAACTGGTTGGAGTGCCCGTATATACCATCGGCACCCAGGAGCCTGACGGCTGGGACCGTGCCCTGTATGGATGGGTAGGTCTTGACGGCCAGGTGGTTCCCGTGGGAGGCTGGCCGGGATATCCCGATAAGCCGGCACCCGGGCCGAAACCTTCCTTTGAATAAAGGGTAATGATGAATCCAGTATACATAAAAAACTAAAATATGGAATTATGAAAAGGGTATTTTTCAAATTGATATCACTCGTTGCCCTGGTATTGATGGTCGTATCATGTGAAAAGAATCCCATCGAACAGGCCAATGAAGAATATGATTACAGCAAAATGGTTCCCCGGGTGATGGCTATCAACGGTCCTGCCGAATTTATTGCTTCCGGGCAACAGTATGCCAGGTACACGGCGCCCACCCGGGGCGGGTCAACCTTTGAATGGAGTGTCAGCAAGGTTTCCGCCGAGATCGTGGTCGATCCCGATGATAACGGAAAAACCTATATTGCTGATATCAAATTCGACCAACTGGATGAAGATTCGGTAGCTATTGTCACCGTGGTGGAAACCAATTATTTCGGGACAAAGTCCGATCCTTTCTCAAAAACGGTATCACTCCTCAGATTCTGTCCGCTGGAGATGGATGATTTCACCGGCCTGTACCTGGAGGGAGACGGTGACGGGCAGTTCTGCGATGTGACAGTAACACGGGATCCTGCCGACATGCTGTTCGGACTGGTGCTGGACGGCATTCTGGGCCAGAATTACTGGTGGGGACCTCCGGGCGGCCATCTGGTTATCAAGATCGAAGGATGTAACAATACCCTCTTTTTCGACAAACAGGCAACCGGTATTGTTGATCCTACTTACGGCAAGGTTTATATGGAGCTGGATGGTGGCGTGAAAGGCTGGATCGATCCTGACGATTACTCATTTGGTTACACCGGAAAAGTGACGGTGGCCGCCGGTTCCTTCGGTGCCTATCCGTTCACCTATACCAAGCAGTAAGCAATTATTTTGTGCAACGATGAAAGAAAAGAGGCGGAATACATGGTTCCGCCTCTCTCTTTGTGTATTTTTATGACAGAATGAAACAAAAAAGATATTCTATTTCTGTTCTGGCCGGGATCCTAGTGATTTCCCTCCTCTGGCCCGCCTGTGTTCATTCCGGAGGGAACAGGCAAAAAGTAAGCAGGGAGGATAGTTTGCTGTCGGTTGATCTATGCCTGAAGGGACTGGGATTTGCCCTGAACGGGAAACTGGAAGAGTCGCTGGATGCATACAGCGAGGCCATCCGGATCAACCCGTGGAATGCTACCGCATACGGCGGACGTGGTATGATCAGGCTGGGATTGAGCGATCTGGAAGGAGCGTATCAGGATGCATCCAGAGCCATTGAGCTGGATTCAACCAATGCCGACTGGTACGGAAACCGGGCCTATGTGGAGATGCTGAGGGGGAATTTGCCCGGGGCCCTGAATGACCTCAATAAATCCCTGCAACTGAATCCTTCTTATGGATGGGCCTACACAAAGCGAGGGAATGTGAAGTATATGATGAAAGATATTTCCGGAGCCTGCGAAGACTGGAAAATAGCCATCGGCTATAATGAAACGGAAGCCATGGACTCTGTACACAGGCATTGTTTCTGATGGGTGGTGCTTCCCCGCCACGGTAATAGCAGGGTCATTTTTATCCCTTCCCGAAAAGCCTGCTCACAAAGGAACTGCCGGAAGATTTTTTATTCCGGATCAGGTTTTCCGGATATTCTTCCAGTTTTTTTTGCAGGGATTTCAGCAGGCTCTTTTCCTCCGGTGAGAGGTATGCCTTGATGACGTCTATTGAGTATCCGTTTGATGTGCGAACGGTATGTTCCTTTTTGGGTTCCAGATGTAACAGTAATTCAATATCATCTCCTTCCTCATCCGCAGGGGAAAACAAGAATTCAAAGCCGGAATCGGAAAACTGCCTGATATTCTTCAGCAGAAAACCTTCGTACTCCTTCTCCGGTTCCAGTCCGAACAGCCGGTTTTGACCGGTTGAAATTTGTATAATGGTTTCTTCCAGCCGGTCAGACAATTCATCCAGTTCAACGATCCTGTGTTCTCTTTGCTTATCCGGCTCGATGGCCTGTACTTTTTTTAAAATATCCGCACTTTCCCGATACAGCCCTTCTTCCTGTAGTTCACCTGCCAGATCAAGGTATTTATCCGTATCAGTTTCCCAGGAAATTTCCAGTCCTTCTTTTTTCAGAAATTCAGGGATATAATTGATCCAGCCCATTCGTTGATAGGCATTTATCAGATACATGATCCGGTCCTGATTTCCGTTTTCTCCCTTAAGGACCCGGTGAAAAAAGACAAAAGCTTCAGGGTCTTCCTTATCCCAGGGAGTAATGGGTGCAGGCTCCCGAGCTGATCCCGGCATGTCAGATAATATTTTTTCTTCCTCCCTCCCCGCGAAAAACCGGCTGACAAAATTTAGCAGTGCTTTGTCTCCTGTTCCGGCCAGCAGTTCAAAATAGGTTTTCCTGAATGCGGATCTCGGTACTGCTTCATCTTCCGGGGTCATAAAAAAAAGCGATTCCAGACCTTCCAGGTTCCGGGGAATGATTTTGTCCTCAATGGGCGGGGTACCAATATGGAAATTCAATGGCCATGAATACGTTTTACTGAAGATATCCGGAATATATACAATGTGGGCCGGTATCCCCAGGTCTTGATGAGTACAGTTGAGAGCCAGAACCTGGTTGAACGCCCGTGCAGCAGTTTGCCAGATATCCCTGATATAATCATATTCCTTGGTTATTTTGACCAGTTCCTTTTGTTCTGCCCGGTTGATCTTATTCCGGACTCGCTCGATGAAATACTCGCCAAACAGGCGGTTTTCACCCCAGGTCTGGTGCCGTGTAGTTGAAAAGGCTTCATTAAAGCCCTGAATGCTTTCCGTGAGGGCCCTGACCAGGGCCATCCTCTGATCCAGATGGGTTCCTCCGGAAGAGAATATGATGTTCCGGTTCGGATGGTATTCGGTTTTCACCAGATAACTGAAGAACCTGATGCCATTCGAGTCAAGGCTGATATCCATTATCCTGAAATCATCGAATACCCTGTTCAGTTTGTGGACGATATCCTTCAGCATGGGATAGGCCCGGACTATGCTTTCCGGATCAAGAGCATATCCTTCCAGTTCGTCCAGGAAATACGCGGTCTGGGTATACCTTTCCACGCATTCGAACAGGCCTCCCAGAATGGATTCCTCTTCGGTATTCCCGGCGGTAAAACCGTTTGTCCCCATTTTGTCAAAAAGTATTTCCATAGGGAACCACAGGGTGTTGCCGCTGGTCAGGTCGGTTACTTCCAGCAGGTCAATATTTTCTCCGGGCAGATGGAAATTGAACTTCTCATCTTTGAAATGCCGGAAAATTCCGGGTGATTCGTTCCGGATATAATCCATATAGTCTTCAAACAACATGGATTTCAGCCTGCCGTCGGAGATCCCCGAATCCCTTAATCCGAATTCCATGAGTTTTATTGACAGGCGTTCGAACATTTCCATATACAAGCTTGCCTGGCACTGTTCCATACTCAGGCCTTTCCCGTTGGAAGACTGCAACCGGTATGACGGGAATTTTTTCAGTATGCCGAATTCTTTAGGGAACCGTTCGGCCAGGCCCTGGGGATTGATCTGGAAGTTTCCCGAATAACCTCCCATTTTTTCTTTTCTGTCTTCCCGTATTTCCAGGAATGTTGTGAAATGTTCAAAGTGCAACCTGCGGAATATTTCCGTGCACTTCTGTACCGTTTGTGCGGGTGGAATTTCTTTGATGGCATCCTGGTTATAAAAGCTCATGCTGAACAGTTTCTTTAAAATTAAGTTCTTTTCATTTATCAAACAATAGAAACAAGGTTGCATGCTTGCCGCTGGAATGGATTGCCTGTTCAACATTCTCCTTTTACGGGCTCCTGGCGCAACCACCGGGCATATTTTCCAGATCAGAATTGGTTATAAAACATTTCATGAGTAAATTGCAGCGTTTTTTCACGGAATGCCCGGAACACATAATTTCCGTGCTTTCTCCAAAACAAATTGTATGATGGAAATATATCGCCTGACCCACCTGCTTGAGCTGGAAGCTGAGTCGATTTATGTGATTCGCGAGGTGGCGGCACAGTTTGAGAGGCCTGTCCTGCTTTTTTCCGGAGGAAAGGATTCGATCGTGATGTATCACCTGGCCCGGAAAGCTTTCTGGCCGGCCCTGGTGCCTTTCCCGCTGTTACACATCGATACCGGTCATAATTTCCCCGAAACCCTGCAGTTCAGGGATGAACTGATGGAAAAAACAGGGGGGAAATGCATTGTACGGTACGTACAGGATACCATCGATGCAGGAAAGGTGGTGGAGGAAACCGGGTACAATGCCAGCCGGAACGTATTGCAAACGGTAACCCTGCTGGATGCCATCGAAGAATTCAAATTCGATGCGGCCATGGGTGGTGGACGACGGGATGAGGAAAAAGCCCGGGCCAAGGAAAGATTTTTTTCCCACCGGGATGAATTCGGGCAGTGGGATCCCAAAAACCAGCGTCCCGAGCTCTGGAATGTTTTCAACGGAAAAAAGCGCATGGGTGAGCATTTCCGGGTATTCCCCCTGAGTAACTGGACAGAGATGGATGTGTGGCAGTATATCCTGATGGAAAACATTGAGATACCCAGTCTTTATTTTACTCATAAAAGGGAAGTCTTTAACAGGGACGGAGTGTGGCTGGCCGTTGCCGCTTTTATGAAAATGAAACCCGATGAGAAAGCCGAAGTGCGGGATGTGCGTTGCCGGACAATAGGCGATATAACCTGTACGGGCCTTACCCTTTCCAGGGCCAACAGTGTGAAAGATATAATTCTGGAAGTGGCTGCTACACGTACCACGGAACGCGGAGGCCGGTACGACGACAAACGCTCGGAAGCGGCTATGGAAGACAGAAAGAAGGAGGGGTATTTTTAGAATAGGGATGCAGTGGTCATGCGGTAGGGATGCAGTGGTCATGCAGTTGTTATGCGGTAGGGATGCAGTGGTCATGCAGTGGTCATGCAGTTGTTATGCGGTTGTTATGCGGTAGGGATGCAGTGGTC
>Ga0190344_1000033_pt1 | contig 86327 bp, 81 predicted proteins | sample 48721323_MG_FD_161662 | JGI IMG/M metagenome (GOLD analysis project Ga0190344, IMG submission 161662) | Hydrothermal vent microbial mat bacterial communities from Southern Trench, Guaymas Basin, Mexico - 4872-13-2-3_MG | ecosystem: Environmental > Aquatic > Marine > Hydrothermal vents >... | reverse complement strand
TGGCGATGCGGCCCTGCCGCAATGAGAAAAATCACCTCTTTGGTGCAGGCAGCGTACTGTCCGGGCCAACGGGCGCTAGGCGCCTCGGACAGTTTCGGGCCGGCGGGCAATCCCGCCCGGCGGCCCCCGGAAGAGGTGGTGGGGGAAGGCGGTCGCCTGGAGGTGCCATCTTCTATTGCCCTTCAGCAGGTTGAAACTGTTGCATGGGTGGCCAGGGGATTGAGTTTTGACGTCCGGCGAGCTGTTTGAGGCGCTTAGGGCGCGTTGGCCGCAACCGGACCGGGCTGGCGCCAGGGGAGTGACCATGGCGCTTTTGCTCTGCCGCTTGGCCAACGTTGCAGCGCGGTTGCGGCCTACGGGCCCTTGGCGCCGAGTTCTTGCCGGCGGCTAAACTCAATCTCCTGGCTACCCCGGATAGTTTCAAGTGGCTGAATACGAAGCAGAATACTTTACGCGGAGACCGTATCGCCGGTGTCCGCCAGGCAGTCTTGTCCGGCGGCCCCCGGAAGGGGTAGCGGGAGAAGGCGGTTGCCTGAAAGCGCCGTCTTCTGTTGCCCTTCAGGAGGTTGAAACCTTCGGATGGGGTGGCAAGGAGGGTTGAGTTTTGACAACTGGCAAGCTGTTTGAGGAAAACGATGAGTGCAGATAACCTGAAAATCCTGGCTCTGGGGAACAGTCTCACGGAGGGATTCGGGGTGGCCCCTCAGGACGCCTATCCGCATATCCTCCAGCAGATGCTGGAAGCCGAAGGAATCGTCTGCCGGCTGATCAATGCCGGCGTCAGCGGGGACACCTGCCGGGGAGTACTGTCCCGCCTGGACACCATCCCCAGTTGGTCCCCCCACTTGGTGATCCTGGAAATCGGGGTCAACGACGTGCTGATGGGCCGCTGGCCGGAGCGCATCCAGGCCGACCTGGGGGGCATCGTCCAGCGACTTCTGGGCTGGAACATCCCGGTCGCCTTGGCCGGCATGCAAATCCCGCCCCTGGGCGACCCGGAAGCCGAAGCCGCCTTTGCCGCCATCTACCCCGCTGTGGCCGATGCCTTTCGCATCCCGTTGATCCCGGAGTTTACCGCCCCCCTGTGGGCCGCCCCGGGCCGGGTGCAATACGACGGTTTGCATCCCAATGCCGAGGGATACCGGGCCATCTGCGCCCATATCCTGCCCGCGGCAATCAGAATTATTCGGGAGCTGCCTTCGGCTTCAAAGAACCCAAGGGAAAGGGATTGAAAGGACGCGGCCGCTAGGCGAAATCCGGGGCGGCATTGCCGAAGGGATCGTCGCTGGTGAAATCGGGCAGGTAGTGCTCCGAGGCCTCAAGCTCCTGGATGAAGGCGTTTTCCAGGCCCAGGTCCAGGGCATGATCCACGATCTGGTCGTACTCGTCTTGTGACAGTCGGCGGTTGATCTGTGGATAATCACCAGCCCGGTGCCGGGGCGCGTACTGGGCCATGATGCTCACGGGGATGTTCGGCGCCAGCCGCGCCAAAAAATCGAGGCATCGGCGGCTGTTGTCCGTGCAGCCGGGCAGCACCAGATGACGCACCAAGACCCCGCGCATCGCGATCCCATCCTCATCGAGACTCAGGCACCCGACCTGATCCAGCATCTCCCGCAACACGGCAGGCGCCCTGTCCGCGTAGTCGTCCACGCCGGAGAACCGCTTTCCCAGCGCGTTGTCCAGGTACTTGAGGTCCGGCAGGTAGATGTCCACCAGGCCTCGGATCCGCCGCAGGGCCGCCACCGAGTCGTAGCCGTTGCTGTTGTAGACCACCGGAACTACCAGGCCGGCCTGCCGGGCGTGCTCGATGGCCTCGGCCACCTGGAAGACCATGTGCGACGGGGAGACGAAGTTGATGTTGTGGGCCCCCTGGTCCTGGAGCCGCCGCATCTGCGCGGCCAGCTCCGCCGGGGCGAGGCGCCGGAAGCGCTCCGGCGGCGTCTCTTGGCTGATCTGGCTGTTCTGGCAAAACACGCAGCGCAGGTTGCAGCCGGCCAAAAAAATCGTCCCAGAGCCGCGGGTACCCGAAATGGGCGGTTCTTCGCCGAAATGCAAACCGACATGGGCCACCGGAATCCCGGCGTCCACCCGGCAGAAGCCCACCTCTCCGGCGAGGCGGTTCACCCTGCAGCGGCGGGGACAACTCTCACAGCAGCCCAGGTGAATCAGCCAGGAGGCCCCCACATCGGCCGGGATTGCCTTGCTCATCTTAACCCCCTCCGGGCCATCGTCTCGAAGCGATAGTGAACAGATAACCGCCCCCGAAGCCATGCGCCGGCCCAGGGCCTCTTGGCCGTGCTCCTATGTAACCGCATGTCCGATCACCTGGAAACCTTCCGGATATCTTCAGCTCTCTGACAACTGCCATTTTGCGGCAAATGATGATATGATCAGGGCCGGATAAAACGTGGTTATCAATTCGACACCCAGCGCGCACCCCAACCCGTGGAGGTCGACCCATGCTCACCGCCAAGGATATCATGAATCGAGAGGTCATCACCGTCCGCCCGGACACCGAGATCACCAAGGCCGCCAGAATCCTGCTGGAGCAGAAAATCAACGGCCTGCCGGTGGTGGATGAAAAGGGCGAACTGGTGGGCATCTTATGCCAGAGCGACCTCATCGCCCAGCAAAAAAAGATGCCCATCCCTTCCCTGTTCACCTTCCTCGACGGTCTCATCGCGTTGACCTCGATGAAACAGATCGAAAAAGAGGTACGCAAGATCGCCGCCATCGTGGTCTCCGACGCCATGACCGTCGACCCGGTGACCGTGCAACCGGACACCGGCATCGAGACCGTGGCGGCCCTGATGGTGGACAACAGCTTCCACACCCTGCCGGTGGTGGAAGACGGACGCCTGGTGGGCATCATCGGCAAGGCGGACATTCTCAAGACCCTCACCGCTTCCCCTTCGTCGTCCAAATAGATGGCCTCTGGCTGGCCATGATTTTTCAGGAGGAATCTTCATGCGTCTTGGCATCATCGGCCTGCCCGGATCCGGCAAGGCCACCGTCTTTGAAGCGTTGACCGGCAACCGCATCGATGCGGCCCGGCGGATGGAGGCCCACGTGGGCACCGTCAAGGTGCCCGACCCACGGGTGGACGCCCTCAGCGCCATGTACCAGCCCCGCAAGACCACCTTCGCCCAGGTGGAATACCTGCTGCCCGGCCGCCAGAGCGGCGGTGCGGACAAGCACCGCGACCCCAACCTCTGGGTCCCGGTGCGCGACTGCGACGCCCTGATCCATGTGCTGCGCAATTTCAGCGTCTACGGCCTCAAGGAACCCGACCCGGCGGCCGACTTCAACGCGCTGAACGAGGAGATGATCCTGGCCGACCTGGTGGTGGTGGAAAAGCGCCTGGAGCGACTCGCCCAGGACAAGCAGCGCGGCCGCAAGATCGACGGCGAAGAAGCGGACCTGCTGGAGACCTGCCGCCGCCACCTGGAGGCCGAGACGCCGCTGCGGCGCTTACCGGAGCTGGGGACCCATCCCAAGCTGCGGGGCTTCGCCCTGGTGTCGGCCAAGCCGATGCTGGTGCTGTTCAATAACGAAGACGACGACGCCCGCCTGCCGCCCCTAGAGGGACCGCTGGCGGACGAGATCGCCATGGTGCTGCGCGGCAAGCTCGAACAAGAGCTGGCCCAGATGAACGCCGAGGAGGCCGAAGCCTTCCTGACGGAGTTCGACATCCAGGCCTCGGCCATGGACCGGGTCATTGCCCGCTCCTACGAGCTGCTCGGGCTGATCTCGTTTTTCACCGTGGGCGAGGACGAGGTGCGCGCCTGGACCATCCGCCGCGGCACCTCGGCCCTGGACGCCGCCGGCGTGATCCACTCGGACCTCAAGCAGGGTTTCATCCGCGCCGAGGTAGTTGCCTACGACGACCTGATGGCCGCCGGCGGCCTGGCCGAAGCCCGCAAGCAGGCCACGCTGCGCCTGGAGGGCAAAACCTACGAGGTCAAGGACGGCGACGTCGTCCACGTGCGCTTCAATGTGTGACAAACCCGCTTCAATTCCTGGTGACAGAAAAGCCACCGGCCCTGCTGAGCGGCGTTCAAGTGCCGCCATGGACGTCCCGTGAACGGCGCCGGGCGCCGGGCGGGGGCCTTCGCCACGGCCCTGGTGGGCCTTGCAGTCCTCTTGGCCCTGGCCGCCTGGCTGGCCCTGCCGGCCTGGATCGAGGCGCGCCTGGTGCCGGATCTGGCCCAACGTTACGGAATAGGTCCGGTCGCGCTGGACATCCGGCGCATCGGCGCCAGGGGCCTGGACGTCGCCGACATCTGCATCGGCCAAGCGCTCACCGCGGACCATCTCACGGCCGACTACCGTCCCGCCGGCCTGCTGCGCCGGCGCATCGAGCGCATCGTGGTGTCCGGGCTCACCGTGCGCGCCGCCTGGGATAACGGCCTTATCCGGGTAAAAGGAATCGACCTGCCCGCCTTCGGCGGCCGGGCAGCCGACCGGGGCGCGGGGCTTCCCGACGCCTGGATCGGCCGCCTGGAAATCCATGGCGGCCTGTTGCAACTGGCCTGGGGAGCGGCGCAGCTCACGATCCCCTTCTCCCTGGTGGCCACCTGTCCCGCGCCGGATCTCTCCTGCGTCAACGCCCGCCTGGAAATTTTTCCCCGCCGCCGCCCCGTCCGGGTGATGCTGCAGGCCGATGCCCGCCAAAACGTCTTGAGCGCCGTGGTTCAGGCCGACAACACGCCGCTGGATCGCGCCGACATCCTGCCGGCCCCGGAAAAATTGCGCCTCGGTGGACGGGTCTCGGCCCGCGCCGAATTCCGCGCCGCCCTCTTCCCCTTCCACATCCGTTCGCTGGCCGGCGAGGCCACGTGGACGGACCTGCGCCTGGAAGCCCCCGGCGCTCGGCTGATCGCGGCCCCCGGCCCACAGCCGCTGCGCCTCTCCTGGAGGCTGCCCGAGTCCGCCAGCCGCCTGGCCTTCGACGTCTCCGGAGCGCTGCGCCTGGTCCATCCCGTCGCCGCCGAGATCGAAGCGCTTCACGGCAACGGCGCCCTGGATAGCGGCCTTCTGGAAATCGAGGCCGGCGCCAGCTTGCGCCTGGGCCCGCCCTGGAACGGGTTCCTGGACATCTCGCAGCTCAAGGGGTCGGCGCGCCTGAATGCCGGCAGCGGGCCCGAGGGCCGCTTGACGGTCTCGGCGGGCGGGAGCATCGGCGGACCGCTGCCCATGAACCTGGAGAGCCTGCGCCTCGAGGTCTCCGGGCGCAGCGGAGACATCAAGGCCACGGGGGAATTTTCCGCCGCCACCGGCGAGAGCCTTGCCGTTGGGTCTTCTTGCCTGGCGCCCACCGGGATGCGGGGCACCTTTTCCGCCCGCCTGCAAAACCGATCTGCCTGGCGGGCGGCCCTCGACGCCGCTGCCACGGCACCGAACCTGGAGCTGACCGCCGGTGGCCAAACGGTCCACTTGGCACGACCGCAGATCCACCTCGACCTTTCCGGCGAAAACGGCGCCCTGGCCGTCGCAGGCCGGTGGGCCGCAGCAAGGGGAAGGATGACGCAGGCGGGGGTTGACATCACCTGGCCGAAGATCGAGGGCAAGGTCCACGGCACCCTGGATTGGCCCGACCCGCTGGCCGGCGGCGAGCTGCGTTTTGCCGTGGGGCTGCCTCAAGTGACGGCGGCAAATGACCAAGTGGCGGCTGAACTCCGGCGCGCCCGCCTCGCCGGTCGCATCCAGCTGGGCCGGCCGCCGACGGTGGAGGCCGAGCTGCGCGCCGCTGGCCGCATCCATTGGCCCGACGGCGACTTGACCGCCGAGCCCGTCGCCTTGCGCCTGCCGCTGCAATGGCCGGCGACGAAGCCCGCGGCCGGATCCCTGGCGATGAAGCTGACGCCCCGGCCGGGGCTCAACCCCGGCCGCCTCGAGGCGACGCTGCGACAAACCGGCCATGGCCTGGTCGTCGACGGCGTGTTGCAGGATCTCTTTTTCACCGGCACCAGGGTGCAGCTCACCGCAGCGGCCGAACCGACCCCGTCCGGGATCCGGGGCCGCCTCGAGGCCGACCTGGCCCCCTGGTCTCCGGCCGCGCCCATCGAGCTGGGGGGCCTGGCACCGGCCGCCGGCGGCCTCACGGTGGACGGGAAACTGGCCCTGCATGCCGACCTTACCCTGGAGGCCGGCCGCCTCCAAAGCCAGGCACGCATCCGATTCACCGAGGGCACCCTGGCCGACGGGACCCGCCAGCGCCGGGCTGCCGGCATCGAGGCCGACCTCCAGCTGGTCGACCTGCCGACCCTGCGCAGTGCGCCCGGGCAGGTGCTGCGCCTTGCCGGGGCCGAGCTGGGCAACATCCGGATAGGCGAGGGCGCCGTCGTCTTCCAGGTGGAGGCGCCGCACCAGGTGCTGCTGGAAAAGGGCTCCTTCGCCTGGTGCGGGGGCAGGGTTCACCTTGAGGCCATGCGGTTTTCCCCGGCCGTGGACGACTACCGCTTGACCCTGTTTTGCGACCGGTTGAAACTGGCCGAGCTTCTCGACCAGATCGGCGGCCTGAGCGCCGAGGGCGGGGGAACGGTCAGCGGGCGCATCCCGCTGCACTACCGCCGGGGACGGCTGGCGTTCAATGACGGCTTTCTGTTCTCCAGCCCCGGAGAAGGAGGCAAGATCCGCCTGGCCGGCCTCGAGCGGTTCACGGCGGCCATCGATCCGCAAACCCTGGAAGCAACCCAACTGGCGCTTGCCAGCGAGGCGCTCAAGGACTATGAATATCAATGGGTCAAGGTGGGCATCGACAGCAAAAACGAAATGCTCGCCCTGCGCCTCCAGTTCGACGGCAAACCCTCCGGGCCCCTGCCGTTCGTTTACCGCCAGGAGCTGGGCCGCTTCGTGCGGATGGAGGACTCCCACCCCGGGTCACGGTTCCAGGGCATCGGCCTGGACATCAACCTGCGCCTGCCGCTGAACCGGATCCTGGAATACGGCGACTTGATGAAAAGGCTCGAGTCGGCGCGCCCCGCACAACCCGATCAAGAGGAGACGACGGCATGGGAAGCAGAATAACGGCGCTGGCAATGGCCGCCTTGTGGCTGGCGGCGGCCGGCTGCGCCACCCGGCACAAGGTGGAGGTGGCACCGGTGGAGGTCAAGCCGATTCACATCACCATTGACGTCAATGTGAAAGTGGACCGAGCCCTGGATGACTTCTTCGGCGACCTGGATCAGCAGGCGGCCACCATGGCGGCCGGATCCGATGACGCTTCGGACAAATAACTTCGAAACAGGGAGAATGGACATGGGAACACCGACCTCGAGACGCCGCCGGGGCTTGCTGCTCACCGTGGCCGCCGTGCTGCTCCTGGCCGCCCTGCCGGCGGCGGCCCAAGGACTCAAGGAGCGCATGGCCGCCCGCCTGCCGGTGATCGACGACCTGAAAGCCCGGGGCATCGTCGGCGAGAACAACCAGGGATACCTGGAATTCGTCGGCCCGCCGGAAAGGGCCGAGGTGGTGGCGGCCGAAAACGCCGACCGGCGGGAGGTCTATGCCGCCATCGCCCGCCAGACCGGTGCCAGCCCAGAAGCGGTGGGCCGGCAGCGGGCGACGCAGATCGCCCAGAAATCGATGCCGGGGGTGCGCCTGCAAAAACCCGACGGCACCTGGCACACCAAGTAGGCAAGCGTTCCGAGGACCGGCGCGCTTTTCACGCCTCGGCGCCGAGATCCGCCAGGATCATCTCGGCCACCTTTTCCGCCGAACGGCCGAAGAGTTCATCCAGCGGCACCTGGTCCAGATAGTCGTCGCGCCAGGCGACGCTGTGCTCCTGGACCAGGTTCTTGAGCCGCTCGAACTTGCCGCCCAGGGCCCGGATCCGCGCTTCGATGGACACGTCGGTCTTGAAGACGACGTTGAGTAGCAGCAGGTTGGTGATGGTGTTAGAGGCGGCCGGCGCGGCACTCAACACCGGGATGACGATGATGCTCCGGTCGTCCTTGCGCCCCTTGCCGAGGTACACATTGCCCTCGCGCACGATGATGCGCTTGGTGCCCTGGAGCCGCGGGTCGGTTTCCACCCGCGAGGCGATGGGCGCCAGCACCCCCTCCTTTTGCACCACTTCGATGCGGGTCTCGTCGGTGGGCTCTCCCAGCAGGTTGAGGTTTTCGATGCGGTAGAGAATGGCCCCCTGGATGCGCTCGACGATCCCCTGCACGTTGCGCAGCACCAGGATGTTGCGGTTGGTGAGCCGGGCCACGTCCAGGTTCCACCGGGCCAGGGCGTCGAAAAGCAATCCTTGCAGCTTGTCCTCGATGCGGCTGGTGCCCACCGTCACCGTCTTGGCCTGGTGCTTGATGGCATCCACCGGCCGGGCCATGGTGCCGATGGCCTCGGCGAGGCGCTGGAAGAAGACCTCCAGCATGTTGCGGGCCGTCCCCTTGACGCCGAAATCGACCTCGAAATCGCCCATGGGCAGCCGCCCGGACAGGTATTTGAGCAACAGCCCCAGGTCGGCGGCATGGGCCAGGGCCGTCGTCTCCCCCGCCTGGCGGCAGCGGCTGCGAAACTCCCGGTAGAACGCGGCCACCTTCTCCCGGAAAGACTTCTCCAGAACGATTTCGTAAACGTCCAGGCCCCGGCTGCCGAAGTCATCGATGAGCGCCTGGAGTTCTTCGCGAAAGCGGTGCAGCAGCCGCGAGCCGTCGTTGATGGCCAGGGCGGCGTGGTAGCCCCAGAGATGGCCGGCGAGGGTGTTGACGATGGGAGCCAGGTGCTCGGAAACCGTGGGCACCCGGAACACGTCCGCCGCGTAGGGGGCGAAGCGATGTTCGTCCTCGTCGCAGATCACCACCGGAGTGGCCTTGTGGGCGGCGAAAATCGCCGTGTCCTTGATTATGTCGCTCACCACCGCCCCCCGGGTGCCGGCGGTGCACACGAGGATCAACGGCTCGCTGGACAGGTCGATGTGCTTCTTGTCCTCCACGTAGTCCGAGGAGATGGTCTTGTAGCAAAGCTCGCTGAGCTTGATGCGGATCTCGTCCGCCGAGGCCTTGTTGGACCCGCTGCCCACCACGGCCCAGTAGGCCTTGGCGGGGGCCAGGCGCCTGGCGGAACGGGCGATGTCGCGGTCCATGGCAAGGATGGCGCGCATCTTTTCCGGCAGCGCCAGCAACTCGCGGATCTCCCGGGTGACGAACACGGCATCACGCCGCCCGCGCACCGAGGCCAGGTGCAGCGACAGCAGGGCCCCGGCAACGATCTGAGCGTAGAAGGCCTTGGTGGAGGCCACCGACATCTCGATATCCCGCCCGCTGCTGGTGTAGACCACCGCATCCGTCTTGAAGGTCAGATCCGAATCGCGCCGGTTGACGATGGCCACCGTCAAGGCGCCCTGGGCCCGGGCCATGTCCACCGCCCGGTTGGTGTCGGTGGTGGTACCGCTCTGGCTGATGGCCACCACCAGCGCATCGGCCATGGAATCGTTTTCACCGGCCGCGCCGAGATGAAACCCGCTGAGTTCCGAGGCCTTCATGGCGCCCACGGTCACCGCCGGGTCGTTCAGGTAGTACCTGAGCATTTCGGCGCAGGCCCGGGCCGCCACCCCGGCGGTGCCCTGGCCGACGAAGAAGACCCGCCGCAGCCTGGCATCGGCCAGGGCCCGGCTTACGGCAGGTGGGAAAGTCCGGTCGTCCAGGACCACCTGGCAGCAGTCCGAAGCGCCGGGGCAGAGTTTCCAGCGGTTGTGCAGGGTGCGGGCCACGGACAGGGGGGCCTCGTTGATCTCCTTGAGAAAATAGTGGGCAAACCCCTGGCGGTCCACGTCGCGCGAGGTGATGGTGGTCTGCTTGACCTGGGCCTCGTCCAGGTCAAGGGGGGTGCCGTCATAGGCCATGGCGTGAATTCCTGCCAATCCTCCCCCGCGGCGGCCGTCGAGCACGAAGATCTGCCCCTGGACCGGCCCTCCGGGGCCCTGGCAAATCCGTTCGCCGTCAAGCTTAAGGTAGCGGTCGGTGACTTCCACCAGCCCGTAGAGCTCACTGGTGGACAGATACACGTCTTCGCCCAGCCCGACGAAAATCGCCTGGCCGCTGCCGCGCTGGGCCAGGAACAGGCACCCCGGAGCGAGGTCCGTGTGCAGGGCAATGGCATGGGAGCCCTCGAAGTCGTTGACCGCCCGCCGGAAGGCTTCCTCCACGCCGAGGCCCTGCTCGAGGTAATACGCCACCTGCAGCGGAATGATCTTGGTATCCGAGGTGATATCGGCGGGGATGGCGCCGCAGCGGGTCTCGTAGTCCCGGCGCAGCTGCCGGTAGTTGTCGATGTCGCCGTTGAGGCAAGCGTGGATGATCGCCTCGGCCCCGGCGGGCCGGCCCACGATGCCGTTGTCCACCGGGTGGCAGTTGGCCTCGGTGATGGCCCCCACCGAGGCCCAGCGGGTGTGGGCCGAGATGGTGGCCCTGATGCCGGGGACGGCCACGAGCCGGTGCAACATCGCATCGTCCCGGATGGCCTCGCGCAGGCAGCGGATGTTGTCGCCCAGGGAGCCGATCTCTGCGGCGACCTTGTAGACCAGGCTGACGGCGGCCGCCTCTTTGGTCCGGCGGACGCTGATGCCGCCGTGGCGCAGGGTTTCGCCGCTTTGGCGCTGCCGAAACGCATCCTCGAGGCCATCCCGGGCCAAGGCCCGGCCAAAGGCGGCATACCCGTCGCCCGTCAGGTTGAACAGCAGCGACACCCCGGCCGAATCCCGTCCCCTAACCTCGAGACGCTCGAGACTGTTGAGCGCCGTGTTGAGGTTCTGATAGATCTGGAGAGCCTCGGGCGTCGGCGGGGGCTGCCGGGGCGTCATCAGTTCGGCCACGCGATCGATGTTGGCCAACACCTCCCGCTCCAGGCACCAGGCGGCGTCCTTGAAACGCTCCAGGCGGCCGGTGAGACGATCCACCAAGACGGTGTCGAAGCGTCCTGCCAGCGTTTCCAGGGCTCGGCTTCCGTCCGCCGCGGCGTCACCGAGCCGCCGGGCAAAGTGTTCCAGGCGCCGGCGGACCGCCGGCTGGGTGAAGATGGTGTAAAACATGCCGCTGGTCTTGAGGCGCCGCACGGCACCCAAGAGGGTTTCCACGGTCTCGTGGCCGCCGAGAAACCCTGCCTCAGGCCCGACGCCCCCCTCCGCCTCGGCGCTGGTCGCCGCCGTCACGGCCGTCTCCAGCCCCTCCATGTCCACGGGCCGGGCCTCCGGACGCCTGATGGTGACGATGCCGGCCAGCCCGCAGCAGATCAAGCTGGGCTGAAACGGGAACAGGACCACGACGCTGCGGCTCGGATGAACCGGCGCACGGCCCAGGTAGACCGGGGTGCCGGCCAGGCGGCTGATCATCTTGGCGCACCGGGCCAGCGCCGATCCCAGCCACAAGCCAGGCTCGATCGATTTCCACGACATGGATTCCTCCGCCGCCACCGCGCTTGGCGCGGGAAGACAATTCATAAAGCCCGCCGGACACGCTATCGTTGCCCTCGGCGGGCTATCGCGCGGCTACATCCGCCGATAGAGATCACGGATGCGCTCGCGGGTCATTTTTTCACGCCAGTCGGGCCCCAGGGCGTTCTCCCACAACGGCGCCAGCACCAACGCCACGTCGACCATCTTCTCGAGCTTCTCGTCGGGCAAATCGGCGGTCAATCCCCGTGGGAGGTTCACCTTGTGGCGCTGCATCATGCGGCGGAACTCTTCGACCGCCTCGGGGTAAAATTCCTCCAGGTAGTCGAAGGCCACGCAGTTGCCGATGCCGTGGTGCAGCCCGAGCACGAAGCTCAGGCCGTAGGAGAGGGCGTGGCAAACTCCCACCTGGCTATAGGCGATGCTCATGCCGCCGCAGTAGGAAGCCATCATCAGTTTCTCGTCGCCGTCGGGGGAGTCCTGGAGAAACACCTGGCGGCACAGGGCCATGGCCTGCTCGCCGTAGGCCCGGGAAAAAGCATTGAGAAAGGTCCCCTGGAGCGATTCGACGCAGTGGATGTAGCAGTCCATCCCCGTGTAGAACCACTGTTCGGTGGACACCCCGGCCAGCAGGTCCGGATCGAGGACGACCTGGTCGAAGACGGTATGGTCCGAGTTGATGCCCAGCTTTTTCTCCGGTCCGGTGAGGACCGTTGTTCGCGACACCTCGGCGCCGGTGCCGGCCAGGGTGGGAATGCCCACATGGTAAACCGCCGGCCGGCGAATAAGGTCCCACCCCTGGTAATCGGCCGCCGAGCCCGGGTTGGTCAACATGAGGGAGACCGCCTTGGCCAGGTCCATGGTGCTACCCCCGCCGATGCCCACCACTCCGGCCGGCAGGGCGCCCACAGCGTCCTGCACCTGCTCGGTGAGGCGGTCCACGTAGGCCGTCTTGGGCTCGTCGTCCACGTTGACCGGCAGCAGCAGGTCGTTGCCGTGCAGCGGAATGCGCTTGGCCAGGGGCCGATCGAGGTGGACGTCATCCAGCAGAAACACCATGGGCGCCCCGGCGCTGCGGCGCTGCGGCGCCAGGATCTCGTCGAGTTGGTCGAAGCATCCGCGTCCGAAGACCACGTGGGATACCAGCTTGAAATTGCGAAAAACGCTCATGGGCGTTGTCTCCTTGGGTAAATTTTAAAAACGGTTGTTTTCGCCGCAGAACACGCCGACCTCGCAGAGAAAAAATCAAATCTCCTTGAACCTGCTCTGTATCCTCTGTGAACTCTGTGGCGGACTTGTTTGCCTGCCAGAGGCCAACCGGCCGGAAGGACCGCGACGGTATATCTTAGATCTTCGCTAAAACCGCCGCCATCCGCTCTCCCCGGCCTGCAATGTCCGCATCGCTCCATGACAGCTTGATCTGCATGGAGATGGTTCGCCCGATGATCTTGTCGGACACCGGTACCTGCACCTGGGCCAGGCCGGCAAACTCCGGCAGGCCGGTCTGGGGCATCCGGGCGGGGCTCTTGAGGCGCTTGAAATGCTCCCAGCGCCGCAGGTAGTGCCAATTGTTGTCATACCAGTAGAAGCATCCGTCCACCCCCGCAGCGGCCAGATCAGCGGCCGCCCGGCGGGCGCGCTCTTCGTCGGGGAGCAGAAAGCTCAAAAAGGTCGCGCTGTCGCCCGCCGGATCCGGCAACCAGCGCCACTGCACCGCCGGGCAGGCCGACAGGGCGTCCTTGAGCACCTGCTTGGCCTCCCGCTGCCGGGCGAGGATTTCGTCGAGCTTGCGCAGCTGGGCCAGCCCCACGGCGGCGTTGAGTTCGCTGATGCGGGCGTTCATCCCCAGGATGGGATGATCCTCGGCGCCCCGGTCGGCCTGGGCGTGGTCGTGCCCGTGGTCGGCGTACTGGTGGGCCAGGCGGTACAGGTCGGCATCGTCGGTGACCACCGCCCCTCCTTCGCCGCAGGTGATGGTCTTGACGCTGTCGAAGGAAAAGCAGCCCATCTGGCCGAAGGTGCCCAGGGCGCGGCCCTGGAACGTCCCGCCCACCGCCTGGCAGGCATCCTCGATCAACACAAGGCCTTGCCGGCGGCAGAGTTCCGCCAGCTCGTCGATGCGTGCCATGCTGCCGCACATGTGCACCGCAACGACGGCGCGCGTCCGGGGAGTCAGGACCTGCGCCACCGCCCCGGGATCGAGGCACAGGGTCTCGTCGATCTCGGCGAACACCGGCACCGCGCCGGCCAGCAACACCGCCTCGACAGTGGCCACGAAGGTAAACGGCGGCACCACCACCTCGTCGCCGTAGCCGATGCCGGCGGCCGCCAGGGCGATGCTCAAAGCCGCCGAACCGCTGGAACACAGGTGACAGTGCTTCGTCCCGAGCCGGGCGGCGAACTCGCTCTCGAAAGTCCTGGCCTTCCAGTGCCCCTTGCGGGCCGCATCGAAGCCATAGCGAAACAGCACGCCGGTATCCAGCACATCCTGCACCTGGCGGCGCTCCTCCTCGCCGAAAATTTCAAATCCGGGCATGACGTCTCCTTATGGAATCTCAAATTTGAGATGTGAGATTTATTCACCCCTGTCCGTCGCCTTGCTGGCCGTCGACGCGCCCGAGGGCGGTCGCTTCAGCCTTGCGGGCGGCGAAAAGCCTGCCGAAATAGTCCGTCATCACCCGCCGCGCGTAGGTTCCGGCCCGGGTGCCGATGTACTTTTCATGGGCTACCATGGCCGCCACGGCGATTTCCGCGCTTCCCTCCCGCTCGACGGCCCACCCGGCAAACCAGTCGATGCGGGCCGAATGGTCTTGGTTGTCGATGGAACCCGATTTGCCGCCGATGGTCAAACGCTGGAGCACCGGATCACGGGAAGATCCCACGAAGGGCTTGCGGCAGGTCCCCTTGCGTACGCTGGCCTCCATCATGGCGGCGATTTCCGCCGCCGTCGCTGCCTCCATGGGCTTGCCCATCAGGCGCGGCCGGCTTTTGTAATGCACCCGCCCGCCCGCATCCACGATGCGCGCCACCGCACTCGGCTCGTATAGCCGGCCGGCGTTCACTGTTGCCGCCGCGATCAACGCCGCATGCAGCGGTGACACAGTGGTTTGGCGGTTGAAGCCGGAAGCCAGCTCGGCCAGATGGTACGTATCCGCCGAGGCCTCGAAATGACTGGGCGCCAGGGGCGTCTCGAAGGGAATCGGACGATTGAAGCCGAAAGCTTCGGCCCACCGGGTCATGGTATCCTTCCCCAACCGCAGGGCGCCCAGCTTGCCGAAAACCGGGTTCACCGAGCCGGCAAAGGCGTCCCGCAGTGGAATACGGGTCGTGTAGCGCGTGACCTTTTCCTTGATCTGACTGCGGTACAAGGTGTAGCGGCCGCCGTTGAAATGGACCTCGCTGGCACCGTTCAGGTTGGCCTCCTGCACCGCCGCCGCCGCCGTCACGATCTTGAACAGACTCGCCGCCGGGAACCGGTTGTCCAGGCAGGGGTTGCCGCTTTGCCCGTCGCGGTCGTAGCCGGCCATGGCCAGGATCCGCCCCGTGTTGGGATCCACCGCCACCACGGCGATGTAGCGCGCCGTGCGCGTGTCGAGCGCCGCCAGCAGGGACCGTTGCAGGTCCATGTCCAGGGTGGTTTCCACCAGCAAGGGGTGGCCATCGCCGTTGACGGTGAACCGGGCCGAGGAGCGGTTGAACAGGTCCGCGGGCTTGATCAAGGCCTGTACGGCCGGTTTGTCCACCTCGGCGGGAAGCGCCGCTGGCGCCGCTGCTTTGTCTCGCTCGGCCAATGGCGTTTCGGCTTCCCCGCTGAAAAAGAAAGCGAGGCCGCCGGCAGCCACCAGCAGAAGCGCACCCAGCCAAAGGAGGCGGGACCACCGCCGGGAACGGCCCTGCCGCTGAAGCCGACGTTGGTACTCGCGCCAATCGGGTGGCCGCACGTGCTTGAGGGGCTCGTTGGATCGACGGAAAATGGTCATAATCAAATGATCGCGTCAGCCGACAGCCCCCTGCCGGCCGAGCGGGTTGGCGGTTGTCCGCGGGCTTTCAGCGCAAAGGCGTGCCGGGCGGCATTTGGCCGTCCACCGTAGCCAGGGCGGTGCCGGCCTCGTCCACCGCCGCCAGCAGCATCCCCTCGCTCAGCACCCCCATCAGCTTGGCCGGCTTGAGGTTGGCCACGATGACAATCTGTCGGCCCACCAGGTCCGCCGGAGCGTAGCGCTCGGCGATCCCGGCCACGATGGTGCGCCGCTGGCCCACATCCACCTCGAGCTTGAGCAGTTTCTTGGCCTTGGGGACTGCCTCGGCCTTGAGCACCGTGGCCACCCGCAGATCCAACCGGCTGAATTCCTCGAAGGAAACCTGGGGCTTGAAATGGACCGCGGACGCCCCGGTATCCGCCGGAGCGTCCGCGGCGCCTTTCTGGAACGGTTCCACCCGGGGAAAAAGGCTGACCGTCTTGGGCAGTTCGGTGCCCGAAGGCAACTCACGCCAGGTCTTAAGTTTTTCCATATCGTAAAACGCCGCCTCCGGATCCAGGCCGAGGTGCCGCTGCATGGTGACGGCGGTCTCGGGCATGACGGGATGAATCAAGCCGGACACGATGCGCAACCCTTCGAGCAGATTGTAAATGGCCGCCTCCAACTGGGGCCGGGCCTTCTTGTCCTTGGCCAGGACCCAGGGCTGGGTCACGTCGATGAACTTGTTCATCTGGTTGATCAGCTCCCAGACAACCTGCAGGGCCCGATGGAAGGCGAACTCCTCCATGGCCGCGCAGTAGGCCTCCACCGTCTTCCAGGCCTCGGCCTGGAGGGAGAACTTCAGGTCGGCCTCGGCCTTGGCGTCGGCCTGCGGCACCCGGCTACCGCAGTATTTGTGGGCCATGGCGACAACCCGCGAAAAGAGGTTGCCCAGATCGTTGGCCAGATCGGCATTGATCCGGCCCACCAACTGCTCCTCGGAAAAATTGGAATCGAGGCCGAAGGTCATCTCCCGCATGAGAAAATAGCGAAACGCATCCAGGCCGTAGACGTTGCGCAGGTGCAGCGGGTCCACCACGTTGCCCAGGGTCTTGGACATCTTGCTCTGGTCCACGTTCCAGTAGCCGTGCACGTTGAGGTGTTGATAGACCGGAATGCCGGCCGCCTTGAGCATGATCGGCCAGTAGATGCCGTGGGGCTTGAGGATATCCTTGGCCACGATGTGCTGGGCAGCCGGCCAGAAGGTGGCAAACGCTTCGCCGTCCGGATAGCCCAGGGCGCTGATGTAGTTGAGCAAGGCGTCGAACCAGACATAGGTGACATAGCCTTCGTCGAACGGCAACGTGATGCCCCACTGCAGGCGGCTCTTGGGCCGCGAGATGCACAGGTCCTCCAGCGGTTCGCGCAAAAAGGCAAGCACCTCGTTGCGGTAGCGCTCGGGCCGGATGAAGTCCGGATGCTGCTGGATGTGATCGATGAGCCACTGCTGGTAGCGGCTCATGCGAAAGAAGTAGTTGGCCTCCCGGATCGGTTCGGGGGGCGTCTGGTGATCGGGGCAGAGGCCGTTCACCAGTTCGCGTTCGGTGTAGAAACGCTCACAACCGAAGCAATAGAGCCCCTCATACTCGGCAAAGTAGATGTCGCCGGCATCGTAGATGCGCTGCAGGATCTGCTGCACCACCGCCTGGTGGGCCGGGTCGGTGGTACGGATGAAACGCGAGTAGGAGATGTTCAATTCCGGCCACAGGGCCTTGAACTGGGCACTGATGCGGTCGGCGTACACCCGGGGGCTGACCTCCTCCTTTTTGGCCGCGCGCACGATCTTGTCGCCGTGCTCGTCGGTACCGGTGAGAAAGAAGGTCGGCCGGCCGCACATGCGGTGGAAGCGAGCGGCCACGTCGGCGACGATGGTGGTGTAGGCGTGGCCGAGATGGGGCCGCGCGTTGACATAGTAGATAGGCGTGGTGATGTAGAAAGGCGGCTTCATGACGCGGTGTCCTTCTCTGTGACGAGCTCGTCGGTACCGATTTCGATTTCGGGGCCGTCGGTCAACCGGACGGCCATCAGGCCCTTGAGCACATTGTGGCGCAAGACTTTGCCCCTGCCCCGGGTGGTGGTGACGGTCTTGCCGATCCGCGGCAAGCCCTGCTTGAGCTCCCGGTAGGTGTCGAACTCGAAGATCAGGCAGCACATCAGGCGGCCGCAGAGACCGGAAATCTTGGTCGGGTTGAGCGACAGCCCCTGCTCCTTGGCCATGCGGATGGACACCGGACCGAACTTTTCGATAAAGCTGGCGCAGCACAGCTCCCGGCCGCAGCGCCCGATGCCGCCGCACATCTTGGCCTGGTTGCGGATGCCCACCTGGCGCATCTCGATGCGCACCCCGAAGCGCTTGACCAACATCTTGACCAGCTGGCGGAAGTCGACCCGGCCGTCGCTGGTAAAAAAGAAAGTCAGCTTGCTAGCGTCGAAGGTCGCCTCCACGGCAAACAGGTTCATCTTCAGGCCGAGCTGCTGGATGTAGCCGCGGCAGACGTTGCGCGCATGCTGCTCCAGCCCGCGGTTCTTGGCCAACTGCGCCAGGTCCTGCTCCCGCGCCATGCGGTAAATCTTTTTCAGCGGCTGCCCGGCTTCCTCCTCTTGCCGGCTGAACGGGCCGGCCGCCACCACGCCGAAGCCGAGCCCCCGCTCGGTCTCGACGATCACCGCATCGCCCGGGGCCAGCACGAAAGCACCGCAGTCGAAATCGTACACCTTGCCCCCCGGCTTGAACCGAATCTGCACCACTTTCTGCATGGCATCGACACCCCTTTCAGCAACAACCGGCCCAGCGACGGGCCGGGCCGGCAGTGGAAAACAAAGGATGTTCATACCCGAGCCCGGCACCGGCCGCAAGGGTCAATCGCTCCCGGACAGCCTCCGGCCGTCCTTAACCAGGTCGAGAAACAGCGACTCGAGGGTCAAGCGCACGGCGGCGTTGGCCTCCAGGGCCCGCTGGGCCGCCTGGATGCGTCGAATCTGTTCGATCCGCCGCCCGGTGTCCCGGTCTTGCCGGGCCAGATGCTGCAGGTCGTCGCGCCGGTCGCCATGGACCACCAACGCCGGTCGCTGGTCTACCACGAGCTGATCGCGCAGCCAGGTCTTGATCAGCTCCAGGCTCTCGGTGGCGCGCCGGCCGTCACGGGCCAGCACCTCGGCGGCAGCCAGCGCCACCGCCGGGCCTTCGCGCCCCAGCGCCGGCAGCAGCCGCGCCAGCCAATCCCGGCGCCGGCGCCAGTGGGCTGCCGCCCCTTGCCGGGCCAGCGCCAAGGCGGCGGCCAGGCTTCCGCCGGCCAAGGCGGCCAGTACCACCGCGTCCTCGACCGCCACCCCGTGGCCCTCGACGAGCCGTTCGACGATCCGGTCTGGGTCAAGGGGGGCAAAACGCACCGGCTGGCACCGGGAAACGATGGTCGGCAGCAGGTCCGAGGCCCCGCCGGCGGTGAGCACCAGAATCGTCTGGTCCGGCGGTTCCTCGAGAATCTTGAGCAAGGCGTTGGCGGCGGCCGCCGTCATGGCCTGGGCGTCGCCAAGAATCGCCACGCGGAAGCGGGCCTCGTAGGGCTTGAGGGCCAAAACGTCCAGGAGGGCGCGGATCTGGCCGATCTTGAAGAAAGCCCCCTCGGGCTCGAGCTGGATCACGTCAGGGTGAAGCCTGCCAGCGATGCGCCGGCAGCTGCGGCACCGGCCGCAGGCGTCCGGCCACGGCCGCCCCGGCCCTGCCGGCAGGGGATGCTGACAGTTGAGCACCATCGCCAGGGCACGGGCCGTGGTGGCCTTGCCGATGCCGTCGACGCCGGTGAACAGCAAGGCATGGGGGACGCTGTCGCGGGCCACCAGGGCGCCAAGGGTTTTCAATGCCCGCTGCTGGCCGACAATGGCGCCAAAGGTGGCCGGCACCGTCCCCGGGTCAGCTTGATCTATGGCTGTCGATCGACCCGTTCCCTCAGCTCCTTTCCCGGCTTGAAAAAGGGCAGCCGCTTGGGCTGGATGAGCACCTTGTCACCGGTTTTGGGGTTGCGGCCGACATAGCTCTTGTAGGACTTAACGGAAAAACTGCACAGTCCCCGGATCTCGACCCGCTCCCCCTGGGCCAGGGCGTCGGCCATGCGGTCGAACAAGACATGCACCACCTGCGCCGCATCGGCCTTGGAGATGTCGGCCCCGGCTCTCAGGGCGGCAATCAGCTCCAGCTTGTTCATGCGCCTCCTTTGGCATGGGCGTTTTGATGCCTCTTTTAACCGTAACCAGTTAAGAAGTCAAAGGGTTATGGATATTCCCGCCCTGCTTGCGAGCCGCGACCGGCGCCAGCGGTTCCACGGCGTCGGCATCGATCTCCACGGCGGCGTACTGCCCGAGAGCCTCGATGTTGACCACCACGCGGTTCCGGCCCCGGTAGCGGACGAAACTGCCCACCACCCCGGCCATGGGACCGGCCACCACTATGACCTGATCCCCTCGCCGCAGCTGCCGGCCCGTGATGATCTGCCGGTCGGCGGCCACCATGATCTTGAGCGACGCGATGGTCTCATCGCCCACCGGCAACGGTCCCTGGCGGTTGGCGATAAACCGCACCACCCCCACCGTCTTGACGATCTCCAGTTGCTGGTGGGGATTGAGATCGCTGCGGACGAACACGTATCCCGGGAAAAGGGGGACCTGGATCATCTGCCGCCGGTCGCGGCGCTTGCTCGGCACCGTGATCTTGGGCAGGTAGGCTTCCACCTGCTTGCGGGCCAAGCCTTCGTGGACAACGTTCTCGAACCGGCTGCGGGTATGAAGCACGTACCAGCGGGGAATGAAAAAATCTTCAGTCATGGGTGTCGCTTTGTCCGGACGCGTCATGTCAGTCCTCGCTGATTCGGCGGTAGGCGAACGGATCCTTGATGCGCCGGGCCACCACGGTTTCCCGGCCAAATCCGCCCAGGCCGTTGAGGTGAACCATGAGGGCAAACTGTTTGCCGCTGCCATGCTCGTACAGGTAGCCGAAATCCAGGGCCCAGCACTGGCGGGTGTACAGCAGGCCGGCGCCGGATTCGATGGTCCAGGGCTTGCGCAGGTTGCGTTCCCACTCACCGTAGGTGGTCAGGTTGTCACTCAGCGGCACCAGGAGCCGGGCGAGCACTGATTCCCTGACATTGTAGGCATAGCGATGCTGGACGAACAACTGGTCCCCCCGCCCGTCGGCCAGGTTGACGGCGACGTTGTGCGAATCGTAGTGGCCGCTTTGCAGCGACCGCTCGGCATCGCCCCTGAGGCTGAAAAAGCGGGTGGGGGAAAACTCCACCTCGAGCCTCAGCGGCGACAGGTGCCGCCGGCGCGCCTGGCCGTCTTGCGCCAGGGGGGGGATCCGGTCGTAGGACTGGGACAGTTCGACGTAGCCGATCTCCCGGTACACCGGCGGAGGAGGCGCGTCAGCGTCCGCGGCGGCTTTCGGCCGGCGGCGGACGGTGAAGCTCTGGGACAGCACGGCGCTGACCCGGCTGGTCTGCCCGATGCGGTCCAGCCCGCCCTCCCCTTCCAGGATGGGGTCCCCCTCCTGGCCGTGGGCGGGGATGTAATCGTAGACCAGGCGCGGCTGGATCACGTGCTGAAGGGCCTCGATGCCCCACCTTCCGGGGCGATAGACGCGTTGCAGGAGGCTGTCCGCCTCGACCCGGAAATCGACCATCTCCCGGCTCTCCGGATCGTTTTGCGCCTCGGGCGCCTGGTCGTCGTGATCCACGTACCAGACGGTTTCCCGCAAGCCCACCGAGGGCTGGAGGCCGAGGCGGCGGCCAAAGCGCAGTGGCCAGTAGAACCGCGGATGGATATCCAGGCGCTGCCCGCGGCGCTCGTCCTCCAGGTAGAAGTAGCGCCATTCGCTGTCCAGCTCGAAGTGAAGCGGCGTCGTCCCCAGCGGCTGCCGCACCCCGCTCAAGGTGACGCTCTGGGGATTTTGCAGCAGACGGCTCACCTGGTCGGAGCGCCGGGACACCACGTCATCGCGCCAGAGAGTATCAAGGTTGAGGCTGTAGTTGGCCCAGAGCCGGTTGAGGTTGAGGCGGTTGGTGCGCACCCAGTCCTCCGGCTCCTCCAGCTCACGGTTGAAATCGGCGGCAAAGGCCCGATCGCTGTAGTCAAAACCGTTGATGGTGCCGCGAAACTCGTACAGGTAGTCCACGTCGCTGACCAGGTCCACGTCGAGCTTGGCGGTGAAGGCGGCCGGCAGCCGCTGGTCGAAGCGTCCGCGCAGCCAGTACCGGTCCCGGTTGCCGCGGACCGGGGTGTCATCGAAGGACCAGTCGTCGCTGGCGGCGGTACCGTCATCTATTTTCCGGTCTTCGAGCACATCCACCATCACGGTCCCCCGGGACGCCTCGTCGCGCACGTAGCGGTACTCCAGGCCTAGCATCTGGCCCCGGCGGCTCATGTGCTGGAGGTAGACCGTGGCGTCCTGGTGGTCATCGATGGCCCAGAAAAACGGTTGGCCCCAGGCCGCTCCCAGCCGGTCGGAAATCCCGAGGCTCGGCGGCAGGAGGCCGCTCTGGCGCTTGCGCTTGGCCGGGAAAATCAGCTTGGGCACGTAGACGAGCGGCAGGCGGCCGGCCCGGAAAGTGGCGTGATCCATCTTGCCATAGCCTTCCACCGTCACTTCCAGGCGGCTGCCCTGGATCTGCCAGTCCGGCTCATCCCCGTCGCAGGTGGTCAGGCGCACCGATTCCCCGCGGTAGGTGTCCGGCCCGAGTTTTTCCAGTCGATCGCCACGGATGTAAAAATGGTTTTCCGCCAGGAAGAGACGCCCCTGGTAAAGGGTGCCGGTCTCGGCAGCCAGGTCCATCTCAAGGCGCTCGCCGGTCATCACATCGCTGCCGGAGGTCACCATCACGTGCCCCTCGGCTTCAGCGGTCATGGCACCCCGATCGAACACCACCCGGTCGGCGTTCAGACGGAGCCCTCCCCTGGCAATGGTCACGTTGCCCACCGCCAGGTACCGGTCGCTGTCGCGAAACTGCTCGAGCCGGTCGGCGGACACCCGCCAGGGGCCCGGGGGGAGGTCGGCAGCACCGGCCGACGTTGCGGCGCAGAGCCAAATCAGCGTTATGGCGACTGCCAACCGGCAGGTGCCGCGCCGCCCCTCGGCCCGGGCATGCATCTCGTCCCAGCATCGCTTCATCGTCGTCCACGTTCCCGTTTTGCGCCCGGTTCTGGGTGTTTTTCCAAATGGCGGAATTTGTTTTATACAATCCCTGGCTTTCCAAGATCAAGCGCCATGGTGCCGATCCGCCGGATCCGGGCCTTTTCAAAAACAGGTGGTTGCGCTATGGATAGCAGGCTGGAGATACACTGTTTGCGGGCCGCCGCTTTCCGCCCAGGCGGGATAAGGCGCCCTCCAATGACGCATAATGATGAAAATTCTGCTCACCAACGACGACGGGGTCCATGCGGAGGGGTTGTGGGCGCTTTACCATTGCCTGAGACCCCACCACGAGGTCACGGTGGTGGCGCCGGACCGGGAGCGCAGCGCCATCGGCCACGCCATCAGCCTTCACCGTCCCCTGAGAAGCGCGACGGTCACCGTCAACGGCGGCCAATCGGCCGTGGCCGTCAACGGCACGCCGGCTGACTGCGTCAAGTTCGCCCTCCTGGAAGTGGTGCCATCGCCTCCCGACCTGGTGATCTCCGGCATCAACCCCGGGGCCAACGTGGGCATCAACATCAACTATTCCGGCACGGTGGCCGCCGCCAAGGAGGCGGCCCTCTACGGGGTGCCGGCCGTGGCCGTCTCCCTCGAGGGGCCTGCCTGCCGGCACATGCAAGACGCGGCGCGCTTCGCCAGGTGGATCGCCGAGCGGATTCAGCGCTACGGCCTGCCGCGCGGGACCCTGCTCAACGTAAACATCCCCGATCGGCCCCTGGAACGGGTGGCCGGCGTCAAGGTGAGCCGTCACGGTTTCGGCCGGCTGGCCGACCGCTTCGAAAAGCGCACCGACCCCCGCCAGCGCCCCTACTTCTGGCAGGGCGCCGACGGCCAGTGCTTCGAAGACCAGCCAGAGGCCGACGGCGCCGTCCTGGCCGCCGGCTGCATCTCCATCACCCCGCTGCGCTGCGACATGACCGACGAGGGCTTCTACGAGCAGTTGCACCGCTGGGACCTGAGCTTCGAATGACGTCATGCTGATCACCCTGGAAGGCATCGAAGGCGCTGGCAAAAGTTCCCAGGTGGAAGCGGCCGCCCGCTTCGTGCGCGCCGCCGGCAGGGCCTGCATCACCACGCGCGAGCCGGGGGCCACCGACCTTGGGCAGCGCATCCGGCGCATCCTGCTGGACCCGGCCTGCGCCGGCATGGATCCCAGGGCCGAACTGCTTTTGTACCTTGCCGACCGGGTCGAGCACGTCCAGCGGGTGATTCGACCTGCCCTGGCCCGAGGGCAGGTGGTGATCTGCGACCGCTACGTGGACGCCACCCTGGCCTACCAGGGGGCGGCCAGGGGCGTTGACGCCGACCTGATCGAACGCCTCCACGCCCTGGTGCTCGGCGACTGGCGTCCCGGCCTCACCGTGCTTATCGACATCCCGGTGGCGGTGGGACTGGACCGGGCCTGGAGAGCGGTGGACCGCGGGGAGCGCAGCCCCGCTGAAACCCGGTTTGAAAAAGAGAACCGGGACTTTCACCAGCGGGTGCGCCAGGGGTATCTCGAACTGGCGGCCCGCGAGCCGGCGCGCTTTTGCATCATCGACGGCAACCGGGCACCCGGCGAGGTGGCCCGGGACCTTCAGGCGGCCATCGCCGACCGCCTTCACCTCCCATTGCCCGACAGGGGCGGCAACGGATAACCCATGGCCTCTTCCATTCTCGACCATATCGGCAACACCCCCTTGGTGCCCATCCAGCGCCTCAATCCCAACCCCCGGGTACGGCTGCTGGCCAAGATCGAATACCTCAATCCCGGCGGGTCCATCAAGGACCGCGCCGCCCTGGCGATGATCGAGGCCGGCGAGGCGTCCGGCCAACTGGGCCCGGGGCGCACGGTGATCGAGGCCACCAGCGGCAACACCGGCATCGGCCTGGCGCTGGTGTGCGCCGTCAAGGGGTATCCGCTGGTGCTGGCCATGAGCGAGGCCGTGAGCCTCGAACGCCGAAAAATCTTGGAGGCCCGGGGCGCCGAGATCCTGCTGACCCCGGGGCATCTGGGCACCGACGGGGCCATCGAGGAGGTCTACCGCCTGGTGCGCGAGCATCCCGAACGCTACTACATGGCCGACCAGTACAACAGCCCGGCCAACTGGCAGGCCCACTACCGCACCACCGCCCCGGAAATCTGGGAGCAGACCGCCGGCCAGGTGACCCACGTGGTGGCCACCATCGGCACCAGCGGGACCGTCATGGGCATCAGCCGGCGCCTGAAAGCGTACAATCCCGAGATCCGGATCATCGGCGTCGAACCTTACCTCGGCCACAAGATCCAGGGCCTGAAAAACATGAAGGAGGCTTACCAGCCGGAAATCTTCGAAAAGCATCGCCTCGACGAGAAAATCAACATCGACGACGAGGACGCCTTCGAGATGGCCCGGCGCCTGGCCCGCGAGGAGGGCCTGATGGTGGGCATGAGCAGCGGGGCGGCCATGGCGGTGGCGGTCCAACTGGCCCGACGGCTGGAGACGGGTACCATTGTAGCCATCCTGCCCGACAGCGGCGAGCGCTACCTGAGCACCCCGCTGTTCACCCGGCGAATTACGGTGGGCCTGCAGCTGTTCAACACCCTGACCCGGGAAAAAGAGACCTTCGTGCCCCGGGAAGCGGGCAAAGCGGCGGTATACACCTGCGGCCCCACCGCCGACGCCCGGCCCCACCTGGGCGAATACCGCCGCTTCGTGGTGGCCGACCTCCTCTGCCGCTACCTGTCCTATCGGGGGCTGGAGGTGCGCCAGGTGATGAACATCACCGACTACGACGACAAGACCATCGCCGGCTCGGAAGCCGCCGGCCAGCCCCTGGAGGTCTTCACCGAGGGCCATATCCAGGGTTTCCTGGAGGATCTGGACCTGCTGCGGGTGCGCCCGGCGGCGGTGCTGCCGCGGGCCTCGGCCCACATCGACCAGATGGTCGCCCTGGCCGAGCGGCTGGCGCGCAAGGGCTACGCCTATGAAAAGCTGCGCTCGCTCTACTTCGACATCTCGCGCTTCGACGGCTACGGCCGGCTTTCGGGCATCGACCTGGACAAGATCCGCCTGGGCGCCACCGTGGACCTGGACGAATACGAGAAGGACAACCCCCGGGATTTCACCCTGCTCAAGCGGGCCCGCCTCTCGGAGCTCAAGCGCGGCATCTTCGTCAAGACCGAGTGGGGCAACGTGCGCCCGAGCTGGCACCTGCAGTGCGCCGCCATGGCCCATACCTACCTGGGCGAATCCTACGACATCCACACCAGCGGGCGGGAACTGATCTTTCCTCACCACGAGAATGTCGTCGCCATCGCCGGGGCCCTCACCGGGCGCCCCCCGGCCCGCTTCTGGCTTCACAGCGACCCGGTGATGGTGGACGGCAAACAGGCCGAGGCCCACCACGGCGCCATGACCCTGGCCCACCTGCGCCAGCGGGGTTACACCGGGCGGGAAATCCGCTTCTGGCTCCTGGGCACCCACTACCGCAAGCCCTTGGTCCTCTCGGACAAGACCCTGGAGGACGCCCGCCGGGCCTTGCGGCGGCTGGACGCGGTGGTCGCCAGCCTCAACCGTCCGGCCGCAGCCGGCCAAGCCTGCCCGGATGTGGACCAGATCTGCTACGATCTCAAGACCGGCTTTACCGACGCCATGGACGACGACCTGAACATCTCGCGGGCCATGGCGACCGTGTTCAGGACCGTCAAGCGGATCAACGCCCTGATCCAGGCGGGCCGGTTGGATGAACCCGGCGCCCGGCGCATCCTGGAAGCCCTGGGCCAGATCGATGCGGTGCTCAACGTCTTTGACTTCCACCAGGCCGAAGCGGACCCGGAAGTGGCGCGGCTGATGGCCGAGCGCGAGGCGGCCCGGGCGGCGCGGGACTGGACGCGGGCCGACCGGCTGCGCGCGGAACTCTTGCGCCGTGGGGTCACGGTGCGCGACGGCCGGGCGCCCCGGCCCAAGCCATAAGGGTTGAAGCGCCGCCGCCATCCCGAAAACCGGGTCGGTGTAATGCCATCGACCGCCGCTGAGGAGCAAACCGGATGACGCATCGGCTACCTTCCTCCAAGCGCTTCGATCCGCGCCGCGCGGCGGCGCTCCCCGGCTCAATCCTCCTGTGGACGGTCGGCGGGTTGCATTTCTTTTGGGCTTTCACGCTGATTGCCGCCGCCCTCACCCTTTCCACCGGAAAACGCGTGTTTCCCCTGGTGCACCGCCTGATGCGCATGCAACTGGCCCTGATGGGCGTGCGCCTGCGCGTCGAGGGCGCCGAGCACCTGCAAGATGGCCGTCCCTACCTGTTTATGGGCAACCACCAGAGCCTTTTCGACCTCATCGCCCTGCCGGCGGCCCTGCCGGTGCACGCGGTGGGGGTGGAGGCCGATTATCATTTTCGCATCCCCCTCTGGGGGCACCTGATCCGCCGCTGGGGCAACATCCCCATCGACCGCGCCAGCCGTCAAACCGCCATCGCCAGCCTGGAGGCGGCCCGATGCGCCCTGACCGCCGGCACCTCCATCGTCATCCTGCCCGAGGGGCATCGCACCCGCAGCGGCGTCATCGGCCCCTTCAAGAGCGGCCCCTTCCACCTCGCCCTGGCGGCCCGGGTGGACATCGTGCCCTTTGTTATCGAGGGCCTTTTCGCGTACAATCCCAAGGGAGACTGGCGCCTGCGGCCCGGCTCGGCGCGTCTGTCCTTCGGCCGCCCCATTTCTCCCGAAACCTACCAGCAGGATTCCATCGAAGCCCTCAAGGCCCGGGTCCGCAGCGCCATGGACACCATCGGCAAGGAGGTCCCATGACATCCATCTGGCAGACCGCTGCCCTCGAAGCGGAGACGCCCCTGAGCCGGCGCCGTTTCATCCAGCTGGCCGCCCTGTCGGCCGCCGGGCTGGCCGCCGGCTGCGCCGTGAACCCGGTCACCGGCCAAAGCCAGCTCATGCTGGTCTCCGAGGACCAGGAAATCGCCATCGACCGGCAGAACTCCCCCCACCAGTTCTCCGCCGACTACGGCGTGTGCCAGGACGCGGCCCTCAACCGCTACCTGCAGCAGACCGGCCAGCGCCTGGCGGCCCAGACCCACCGGCCCCGAATGCCCTACCGGTTCAACTGCGTCAACGCCACCTACGCCAACGCCTACGCCTTTCCCGGCGGCAGTATCGCCGCCACCCGCGGCATCCTGCTCACCCTGGACAACGAGGCCGAGCTGGCCTCCTTGCTCGGCCACGAGCTGGGCCACGTCAACGCCCGCCACACCGCCCAGCAGATGACCCAGGGCACCCTGGTGCAGGCCCTGGTGAGCGGCCTTTCGGCCGTCGCCGGCACCCAGGGGCAACCGGCCGGCCAGCTCGCCGGGCAGCTGGGCATGCTGGGCGCCGGAGCCCTGCTGGCCAGCTACAGCCGCGACAACGAGCGCGAGGCCGACGCCCTCGGGCTCCGCTACATGACGGCGGCCGGCTACGGCGCCGACGGGTTCGTCTCCCTGATGGACAAGCTGCGGGCCATGAACCGGCACAACCCCGGCGCCATCGAGCTGATGTTCGCCACCCATCCCATGAGCGACGAACGCTACCAGACCGCCGTGGCCCAGGTCCGGGGGCCCTACGCCGCCGCCCGCCGGCAACCGGTCTTCCGGGAGCGCTACCTGGACCACACCGCCGGCCTGCGGCGGATGCGCGGGGCCATCGAAGCCATGCAGAAAGCCGACAGCCTCATGGCCAAAAAACGGTACGCGAATGCGGCCCACAGCCTTCAGGCCGCCTTGAGAAAGGCTCCCGACGACTACGCGGCCCTGGCGATGATGGCCAAGTGCCAGATGGCCCTCCATCGCCCGGCAGAGGCCCTGCGCTACGCCGAGCTGGCCAGGCAGGCCTATCCCCAGGAGGCCCAAGCTCGCTACCTGGCAGGTTTCGCCAGGCTCAAGCAAAAGCAGTACGAAGGCGCCCTGGCCGATTTCAACGCCTACGCCCGGCTGCTGCCGGGAAACCCCAACACGAGCTTCTTCCAGGGATTGTCCCTGGAAGGGATGCAGCGCCGGAGCGAGGCGGCAAGGGCCTACGCGCGCTACCTGAAGGCCGGCGGCCGGGGCGACCGTGCCCAGTACGCCTACAACCGACTGGTCCAATGGGGCTACGTGAAAAAATAGATGTCCGCCGCCCTCCTCACCCCCCTGCCCGAGCCCCTAGCCGCGATGGGCGCCCATCGATGGCGCGCCTTCGCCGATGCCGCCGCCGGTACGGATTCCGCCTGGCGGCCCCCGCCGGGATGGGCCGCCGAGACGGAACGGGTCTTCGCCTTTTCCGACTTCGTGTCCGGGGCCTGCATCGGTCAGCCGGCCCTGCTGATGGACCTGGTGGACAGCGGCGATCTTTTCAAGCCGTCTGGCGAAAAAGATTTCCAAGGTCGCCTGGCGGGTTTCTTGAACGGGCAGGCCGGGGAGGCGACCGGCGACGCGCTGGCGGCGGCCCTGAGACGCTTCCGCCGACGCGAGATGGTCCGCATCGCCTGGCGCGACCTGGCTGGCCGTGCCGACTTGAGCGAAACCATGGCTGAGCTCTCGGCCCTGGCCGACGCCTGCATCCAGGAGGCCCTGGCTCGCCTGTACGCTGAGCAGTGCGGCGCCTCGGGGCGGCCGGAAGACGCCCGGGGCGACGCGCCGGGCTTGGTGGTGGTGGCCCTGGGCAAGCTGGGCGCCCGGGAGCTGAACTTCTCCTCCGACGTAGATCTCGTCTTCGCCTTCCCCGGCCGCGGCCAAACCACCGGCGGACCGCGCAGCGTCAGCCACGAAGAGTTTTTCACCCGCCTGGCGCGGCGCCTGATCCAACTGCTCTCCACGCCTACCGCCGACGGCTTCGTCTTTCGCGTCGACGCCCGCCTGCGCCCCTACGGCGAGGGCGGGCCGCTGGCCATGAGCCTTGACGCCATGGAAGACTACTACCAGCGCCAAGGACGCGAGTGGGAGCGCTACGCCTGGATCAAGGCCCGCATCGTCGCCGGCGATCGCTCGGCCGGAGAGCGGCTCATGGCCCGGCTGCGACCTTTCGTGTTCCGGCGCTACCTCGATTTCGGGGCCTTCGCCTCGCTGCGGGAGATGAAGGCCAACATCGAGGCCGAAGTGCGTCGCAAGCGCCTGGCCGGCAACATCAAGCTCGGCCGCGGCGGCATCCGGGAAATCGAGTTTTTCGGCCAGATGTTCCAGTTGATCCGCGGCGGGGTCGTCCCGGCGCTGCAGGACCGGCGCATTCTGGTTGTGCTGGAAACGCTGGTGCGCGAGGGGACCATCGGGGCCGACGTCGGCCGCGACCTCAGCGAAGCCTATGTCTATTTGCGCCGCGTGGAAAACCGGCTCCAGGAGGCCGCCGACCAGCAAACCCACGATCTGCCCACCGAGGAAACGGCGCGCCTGCGCCTGGCGGCCGCCATGGGCGAGAGCTCGTGGGAGCGCTTCGTCGATCGCCTCCAGGGGCACACCGGAAAGGTGCATCGGCATTTCAGGGGGCTGCTGACCGGGGCGGCGGCCGACGACACTGACGACCACCAGCGCCGGGGCCTGGCCGGATTGTGGAAATCGCTCACCCTGGACCAGGGCGCCCGCCGGGTGCTGGCCGAGACCGGTTTCGCCTCGCCCGAGGCGGTGCGTCCGCTGCTGGAACACCTCAACAACGATCCCACCACCCGGGCCCTGTCCCCCGAAGGACGCCGGCGGCTCGACCGCCTGCTGCCGATACTGATCCAGGCCGCCGGCCAGACCGATCAGCCCCTGCCGGTGCTCAGCCGCATCGTCGACCTGCTGCTGAGCATCCAGCGGCGCACCAACTACCTGGCCCTGCTGCTGGAGAACCCGGATGCCGTGCAGCACCTGGTGCGCCTGGTAGCCGCCAGTCCCTGGGTGTCGTCCTTTCTGGCCCGTCACCCGGTGCTGCTGGATGAACTGCTCGATCCGCGCACCCTCTACCGCCCCGAGTCGAAGGAGGCCGTGGCCCGGGAGGCGGACCGGCGCCTGGCCTCGGTGGCGGACGGAGACCTGGAGTACCAGGTGGAGCAGCTGTGCATCCTGCGCCAGACCCACACCCTGCGGGTGGCGGCAGCCGACGTCACCGGGGCCCTGCCCATCATGCACACCAGCGACTACCTCACCGAGCTGGCCGAAGTAATCCTGGAGAAGGTTCTGGGGCTGGCCTGGGCGCACCTGGTGGAAAGGCACGGTTTGCCCGGGGGGGTGAACATCGCGGATCCTTCGGTGCCGTCAGGTTTTGCCGTCATCGCCTACGGCAAGGCGGGCGGCCTGGAACTGGGCTACGGCTCGGACCTGGACCTGGTCTTCGTCCACACCAGCTCCCGCGGGCAATCCACCGACGGGCCCCGGCCCATCAGCAACGCCCAGTTTTTCGCCCGCATCGGCGAACGCATCGTACACATCCTCACCGCCCACACCCGGGCCGGCCGCATCTACGAAGTGGACATGCGCCTGCGGCCCAGCGGCAGCGCCGGCCCCCTGGTCATCGAGATCGAGGCTTTCCGCGACTACCAGCTGCAGGAGGCCTGGACCTGGGAGCACCAGGCCATCGTGCGCGCCCGCCCGGTGGCCGGGGACGCCGCCCTGGGCGAACGCTTCGCGGCCATCCGGGCCGAGGTCCTGCAGGCCCCCCGGGACGGCGAACGGCTGCGCGAGGAGGTCCGACGGATGCGGGAACGGATGCGCAGCGAGCACCTGGCGGCCGAGCCGGGCATCTTCGACCTGCGCCAGGACCGGGGCGGCATCGTGGACATCGAGTTTCTCGTCCAGTACCTCGTGCTGCTGGAAGGCCGCCGCCACCGGTCCCTGGTGCGCTGGACCGACAACGTGCGCCTCCTGCAGACCTTGATCCAGACCGGCATCCTGGACGAGGAGCGGGCCTTCATGCTGCGCGAAGCCTACCTGATCTTCCGCGCCAAGGCCCACCAGCTCAGCCTGCGCGAGGAGCCGGCGCGGGTGCCGGAAGCCCGCTTCGCCGCCCTGCGCGATCGGGTGCGGCGGGTGTGGCAGGAAATCATGGAAACCGATCAGTCGCGCTGACAGAGCTCGACCAGCACGCCGCCGGTGGCCTTGGGGTGCAAAAAGGCGATCTTGGCCCCGCCCGCCCCGTGGCGCGGCGTCTGGTCGATGAGCTGGACCCCCTTTTCCTTCAGTTCCGCCAGGGCCGCCTCGATGTTTTCCACCCGCAGGGCCACGTGCTGGATCCCGGTGCCCTTCTTCTCGATGTACCTGGCGATGGGGCCGTCGGGGGCGGTGGATTCGAGCAGTTCCACCTCGCTTTCCCCCACGGGGAAAAAGGCGGTGGTGACTTTCTGCTCGGCCACCGTCTCGGTGCCCTCGAAGGAGAGGCCCAGAACGTCCGTCCAGAACTTTTTGCCGTCCTCGATGCTGTTGACGGCGATGCCCAGGTGATCGATCTTCAGGATTTTCATCTCATCCTCCTCCAGTTGGCCGAAGAATCAGCGATAGCGTTCCATGACCCGGGCGAAACCCGGCAGGGCGTTGACGATGGTAGCGTCGTCGACGCAGAAGGCGATGCGAAAATGCCCCGGGCAGCCGAAGCCGCTGCCGGGCACCACCAGGATCAGCTCCTCCTGCAGGGCGCGCACGAATTCCACGTCGTCGGGGATGGGGCTTTGGGGAAACAGGTAGAAGGCCCCGGCCGGCTTGACAAAGCGGTAGCCGCCAGCCGCCAGCCCGTCGCAGAGCAACTCGCGCTTGCGGGCGTACTGGCCGATGTCCACGCTGGCCCCCTGCATGGCGGCCACGACGCGCTGCATCAGGGCCGGGGCATTGACGAAACCCAGGATGCGGTTGGCCAGGGCCATGGCCCCCAGCAGGTCCCGGTGATGGCCGGCGGCGGGGTTGACGGCGGCAAAGCCGAGCCGCTCGCCGGGAATCGAGATGTCCTTGGAGTACGAGGTGCAGATCACCGTGTCGGGGTAGACGGCGAAGATGCTCGGCACCACGGCGCCGTCGTAGGTGATCTTGCGGTAGGGCTCGTCTGAGACGAGGTAGAGGGTGCGGCCCAGGGCGGCGCTCTTCCGGCGCAGGATCTCGGCCAGGGCCGCCAGGCTCTCGGCGCTGTAGATCTGGCCGGTGGGGTTGTTGGGCGAATTGATCAGCACCACCTTGGTCCGCGAGCCGATGGCCGCCGCCATGGCCTCCAGGTCGAGGGTGAAATCGGGCCGGGTGGGCACGGTCTTGAGCACCCCGCCGTGGTTGTCGGCGTAAAACCCGTACTCGACGAAGTAGGGGGCCGGGCACAGGACCTCGTCGCCGGGATCCAGGACGGCCTTGAGCACCACGTTCAGCGCCCCGGCGGCCCCGCAGGTCATGATGACATCATTGGCGCCGACGTTCGTCTGCTGCTCGCGGCTCAGGTAGTCGGCGATGGCGCGGCAGACGTCCGGGTAGCCGGTGTTGGGCATGTAGCAGTGGCCGTCGGGGCCGCAGGTGGTCACCGTCTCGAGGAGCACCTGGTTGAAGCGCTCCGGCGGCGGCAGGTTGGGGTTGCCCAGGGAGAAGTCGAACACCTTGTCCGCGCCGTGGAGGGCCTTGAGCCGGCCGCCCTCCTCGAACATCTTGCGGATCCAGGACGACCGGGTGATGAATCCTTCCATTTTCTTGGAAATGCTCATGTCAGAAAGCTCCAAATGAATGGGAAAAGCGGAAAGAAGATCAGCGCATCCGCCTGGCGGGACGCTCAGGCCGGCTCCACCGCCTTGACCTCGGGGATATCCTTCTTGATCACCCGCTCGATGACGTTGCGCAGCGTCATCTGGCTCATGGGGCAGCCCTTGCAGGCCCCCTGCAGCCGCACCTTGACCACGCCGTCGACCACGTCCACCAGCTCCACGTCGCCGCCGTCGGCCTGCAGCGCCGGCCGGATCTTGTCCAACACCGCCTGGACTTTTTCCTTCATTGCTCGTCTCTCTTTCTGGCTCAGGTCGCACCCCGAAAGGCAATGAATTCATTGCCCTGCGGGCAGAATCCGCGACAAGCCGGTTTTGGTAAAGTGCAGTTCAACGAAAGCCAGGATCCGGGCCGCTTCAATCGCCATTTCAGTATTTTTCCCCGTGTTGTTCGGCGTAAAAGGACCGCCGAAAGGCCTCGAAGCGGTCCTCCAGGATAGCCTGACGCATCCGGCGCATCAAATCGAGATAGTAATGCACGTTGTGGATCGTGTTTAACCGGTATACCAGAATCTCCCGGCTCATGTACAGGTGGCGCAGGTAGGCACGGGAGAAGCGCCGGCAGGTGTAGCAGGTGCAGCCCGCCTCGATGGGGCCCTGATCGTCGCGAAAGCGGGCGTTGGCGATGTTGATGGTGCCGAAGCGGGTGAAAAGCTGGCCGTTTCGCGCGTTGCGCGTCGGCATGACGCAGTCGAACATGTCCGCCCCCATGGCGGTCATTTCCACCAGGTCCGCCGGGGTGCCCACTCCCATGACGTAACGCGGCCTGTCCGCCGGCAGCAGGGGCAGGGTGAAATCGGCCATGGCGTGCATCAGCGCCTTGGGCTCGCCCACGCTGAGGCCGCCCACGGCATAGCCGGGCAGGTCCAGCTCCGCCAGATCCTCCGCGCTGCGCCGGCGCAGGTCCTCGAACATGCCGCCCTGGACGATGCCGAAGAGGGCGTTTTCCGGTCGCGCCGTTTCCTTCCAGGCCTTTCGGCAGCGCCGGGCCCAGCGGCCGGTGAGGGCCAGGGCCGCCTCGGCCTGGGGCGCTTCGGCCGGATAGCCGAGGCACTGGTCCAGGCACATGATGATGTCGCTGTCCAGGCAGACCTGCACCGCCACCGACGTCTCCGGGGTGAGCAGGTGCCGCGAGCCGTCGATGTGGGACTGGAAGGCGAATCCCGCCTCGTCCACCTTGGAGAGCCGGGCCAGGGAAAAGACCTGGAACCCGCCCGAGTCGGTGAGAATCGGCCCGTTCCAGCCCATGAAGCCGTGCAGGCCGCCGAAAGCGGAGATCACCTCGCAGCCGGGGCGCAGGTAGAGGTGGTAGGTGTTGCCGAGGATGATCCGGGCGCCGCAGGCCACCAGGTCGTCGGGGGCCAGGGCCTTGACCGAGGCCCGGGTACCCACCGGCATGAAGATGGGGGTCTCGATCTCGCCGTGGCGCGTGGTGATGCGGCCGGCCCGGGCGCGGGTCTCGCTGGCGTGTTTTTCGACGGTGAAATGAAACATCACAGAATCAGCATCCCGTCGCCGTAGCTGTAGAACCGGTACCCGCCGGCTATAGCGGCCCGGTAGGCTTCCAGGATCGCCTCGCGGCCGGCGAAGGCCGACACGAGCATCAGCAGGGTCGAGCGGGGCAAGTGAAAGTTGGTGATCATGGCGTCGACAGCCTTGAAGCGGTAGCCGGGGTAGATGAACAGGTCGCAATCCCCTTCCCCGGCAGCCAGCCGGCCGGCGGCGTCGGTGTTGAACTCCAAGGTCCGCACGCAGGTGGTGCCCACGGCGATCACCCGCCGGCCCGCTTGCCGGGCCGCGTTCACGGACCGGGCCGTCTCCGGCGGGATGCAAAAGCGCTCGGCATGCATCCGGTGCTGGCGGATATCGTCGACGCGCACCGGCAGAAAGGTGCCGTAGCCCACGTGCAGGGTCACGGCGACGATTTCCACGCCAAGCCGTCGAAGCTCGGCGAGCAGCGCCTCGGTAAAGTGCAGGCCGGCGGTGGGCGCCGCCACCGCGCCCTTGTGGGTCGCGTAGACGGTCTGGTAGGCCTGCCGATCGGCCCCGTTTTCCCCCTCCGGCCGTTGGATGTAAGGCGGCAGGGGCACGTGGCCGATGCGCTCCACCAGGGCATCGAAGTCGCCGCCGCCCTCGAAGCGCACCGTCAACATCCCGTTGTCCGCCGCCAGCACTTCGGCTTGCAGCCCCTCGGGGAAATCGAGCCGGGTGCCCGCCCGGGTGGGCTTGGCAGCCTTGACCAGGCAGCGGGCGGTAAGCCCGCCCCCGGCGGCCCGGCGCCGCAAGAGGTCGGCATAGTCGAGGATCAGCAGCTCCACCCGGCCGCCGGTGGGCTTGCGGCCGATCAGGCGGCCGCAGACCACCCGGGTGTCGTTGACCACCAGCACGTCGCCGGGGCGCAGGTAGGCGGGCAGGTCCCGAAAGCGCCGGTGGGCCAGCGACCCGTCGCGCCGGTCCAAAACCAGCATGCGGGCCTCGTCCCGCCGTTGCGCCGGCCTCTGGGCGATACGCCCTTCGGGCAGGTGGTAGTCGTAGTCGTCCAGGCTGAACATAAACCAGGCGTCCTCACAAAAGAATATTCAACACGGCGTTTGGCAACCCCCTCTGACATCCCTTCCCGCCGCATTCCCAACCGCGGCTTCCTCGCGGTGTCCCCAATGCCCGGCCCCCCTCACCCCCGCTGGCCAAGGTAGACCGCCGCCAAACCGAGGGCCATCAAGAAAAGGCCGAAGCGGCGCAGGGCCGCGTCCTCCACCTCCAGCACCTGGCGCATCACCTGCTTCATCTTGTCCGGGAAGGCGAAATAGGGCAGCCCCTCCACGATCATCACCATGCCCATGACGGCCAGAAAGTATTTCATGGGATTTATCGCCTCCAAGCGACCGATTCGGTAAAAAGTAGTTGTATAAATATCCCCTTGGCGATTGTCAAAACCAAATGCCCCTCGGCAAGATTGACATCCGGGGACGAATCGGTGTAGTCCGGCGATGCATCCAGGAGGAACACCATGCCATATGAAGCCGTGATCGGGCTGGAAGTCCATGCCCAGCTAAAAACCCAGACCAAGATCTTCTGCGGCTGTTCGGCGGCCTTCGGCGCCCCGCCCAACACCCACGTGTGCCCGGTGTGCCTCGGCATGCCCGGCAGTCTGCCGGTGCTCAACCGCAGGGTGGTCGATTTCGCCCTGCGCATGGCCCTGGCCACCGGCTGCCGCATCGCCCGCACCAGCCGCTTCGCCCGCAAGAACTACTTCTACCCCGACCTGCCCAAGGGCTACCAGATCAGCCAGTACGAATTGCCCATCGCCGAGCACGGGGCCGTGGACATCACCGTGGACGGGAAAAGCCGGCGCATCGGCATCACCCGCATTCACATGGAGGAGGATGCCGGCAAGCTCACCCACGACCCTGACCGCCCGGTGAGCCGGGTGGACCTGAACCGGGCCGGGGTGCCGCTGCTCGAAATCGTCAGCGAACCGGACCTGCGCACCCCCGAGGAGGCCGGTGCCTACCTGCGCAAGCTGCGCACCATCCTGCGCTACCTGGACATCTCCGACGGCAACATGGAGGAAGGCAGCTTCCGCTGCGACGCCAACGTCTCGCTCCGTCCCCGCGGCCAAGTAGAGCTGGGCACCCGCACCGAGCTGAAGAACATCAACTCGTTCCGTTTCGTGGAAAAGGCCCTGCACTACGAGATCCAGCGCCAGCGAGAGATCCTGGAAGACGGCGGCCGGGTGATCCAGGAAACCCGCCTCTGGGACGACGCCCACAACCGCACCTACGTGATGCGGGGCAAGGAGGAAGCCCACGACTACCGCTATTTCCCCGACCCAGACCTGCTGCCCCTGGTCATCGACGAGGCCTGGATCGAGACGGTGCGCCAGAGCCTGCCCGAACTGCCCGACCCGCGCCGCCGGCGCTACGTGGAGGACTTCGGCCTGCCGGACTACGACGCCGAGGTGCTCACCAGCGCCCGGGAGCTGGCCGACTACTTCGAGGCCTGCGTCGGGGCCGGCGCCGCGGCCAAGCCGGCGGCCAACTGGATCATGGGCAGCCTGCTCGGGCTGCTGAAGGCGGAAAACCGCGACTTCGACCAGATCCCGGTGCCCGCGCCGGCTCTAGCCGAACTGTTGCGGCTCATCGACGAGGGGACCATCTCCGGCAAGATCGCCAAGACCGTCTTCGACGAGATGGCGGCCAGCGGTCGAACGGCGGCGGCCATCGTGGCGGAAAGAGGGCTGGTGCAGATCAGTGACGCGGGCCAGATCGGCGCCGTGGTGGACCGCATCCTGGCCGCCAATGCCGGCCAGGTGGAGGCCTACCGCTCGGGCAAGACCAAGATCTTCGGTTTTTTCGTCGGCCAGGTGATGCGGGAGACCCGCGGCAAGGCCAACCCCAAGGTGGTCAACGATTTACTGAGGGAAAAGCTGGGCGCCGGCTGATCAGCCCCAAGCAAGGGCGGTGGCCCCCCGGAAATCGGACAATGTGGTAAGCTAAGGCCAGAGCCTTTCAACCAAGGAGGATCTGGCAATGGGAAAGAAGAGGAAAGAGACGATAGATGCATAGAAACGAGTCTACATATTGTGATTATAATGAAGCCTTTAACGTGTATGACCAGCTTCGTTTACCAAACGCTTCGGAAAAGATATTGCAGATTTTTAAGCAAAACGAGACGCCTCTTAACCAACAAAGAATTTTAGAAGGAGGATTCGGCACGGGAGCTTATATTGATTATATTAGGCATCATGTAAAAGAGATATACGGTGTCGAAGGCTCCGATGAAGGATACAGGCAGGCATCGCAAAAAGTGGACGGCGCGCCCAACGTACATCTGCAAGTAGGGAATATTTTAAAGCTTCCTTTTCCCGACGATTATTTTCACGGCTACATGGTGAACCAGGTGCTTCACCACCTGGATATCGATCCTTCTTTTCCGAATCTAAATATTTTTTTAAACGAGGCCAAAAGAACGCTTCAGCCTGGAGGGATCCTGGTCATCAATACCTGCTCCCAGGAACAGTTGCATCCTCATTCGGGAGTTTATTGGAATTACAAGTTTATAGAAACAGCGGCGATAGCTATACGGAAACGTTATATTCCACTGGAAGCGCTTGTATCGCGATTGGAGAACTCAGGATTTACCAATATTAAAACGACAATTCCTTCGGGGAGAATATTTCATGATCGTTACTATGAAGACCCAACCATCGCTTTAGAAGTTGATTTTAAAAAAGGAGATTCTGTTTATTCTCTCTTGTCCGAGGAGGCCATTGAAGATTCAAACGCATCCCTAAGAGCAGCAATTGAAGATGGCTCCATCTATGAAGAAATGAGACGCACTACCTTTCTTAAGGCGAAAATTGGAGAAGTGGTGATTGTATCTGCATGTAAGCCGGATTAAGCTTTAATACAATGGCAAAAATGCCAAGGACTAAGCAACCGGCTAACCAGACGCTGCACCGGAGCGCTAATTCGCGCCCGGTGAGTGATACAAAAGCCGTTTGTGACTATTTTTTGGCATTGGATTTTGGAAGCAGCAGGTTCAGCAAAACACCCAGAATGCCGGAAAGGCCGATGCCCTTGATGGTAAATTCCCCAGCAGAAAAGGCCATACCACCAAAACCAAATACCAGGATCAGGGCCACGATGGATAAATTTCTGGGTTCCATCAAATCTTCACCAGCCTTGACCAGGGTGTTGATTCCCACAACCATGATGGCGCCAAACAGCAGCAGCATAATACCGCCCATGACAGGGGTCGGAATGGCCTGCAGCAACGCTCCCACCTTGCCGATAAAGGCCAGCAGAATGGCGAAAATGGCTGCCCAGGTCATGATGGCCGGGTTGAAGGACCGGGTAAGGGCTACTGCGCCGGTAACCTCTGAATAGGTGGTGTTGGGCGGCCCGCCGAGAAATGAAGCAAAGGAGGTTGCCAGACCATCGCCCAGCATGGTTTTATGAATGCCCGGATCCTTGATGTAGTTTTTGCCGGTAATCGACCCAATCGCGAGGATGTCACCAAAATGTTCAATAGCCGGTGCAATGGCTACCGGTACAATGAAAAAGATGGCCTGAAGATTCCATTCCGGAAACACAAAGCCAGGAACCGCAACCCAGGGGGCTTCGGAGACCTTTGCAAGGTCGATCAACCCAAAGGGGATGGATACAATCACGCCGGTAATGATACCGATCAGGATGGGGATCAGCCTCAGGATGCCTTTTCCTAAAAGAGAAACCAGAATCGTGGTGATCAGGGATATCATGGAAATCAACAGGGCGGTTTTCTCCGGAACCAGAACCGCGGCACCGTCTCCGGTTCTTCCCATGGCCATGTGAACCGCTACCGGGGCAAGGATCAGACCGATCACCATGATCACCGGCCCCACAACAATCGGAGGCAATATTTTTTCTATGATTCCGGAACCTTTCCAGCGAATCAAAAGACTGAAGGCCACATAGAGAAAACCAGCTGCGGTAAGACCGCACATGGTACCCGCTATGCCCCATGTTTGCACGCCATATATAATTGGTGCGATAAAGGCAAATGAGGAAGCCAGAAAGATCGGAACCTTGCCACGGGTAATGGCCTGAAACAGCAATGTGCCCGTGCCTGCGGTAAAGAGGGCGACATTGGGATCCAGTCCGGTAAGAAGCGGTACCAGTACCAGTGCGCCAAAAGCCACAAACAGCATCTGGGCGCCGATAACAAACTGGTTGGCCTGAAAGTTATAATCAGTGGATTGTAATTCGTTTTGATGCATAGAATCTCCTTGAAACAGAAAATTTTTCTTGGAACGGTTGTGTATTCGGCTACCCGTTACTTGATGCCCTCGCAAAAAATCGGAATTTTGATTTTTCAGCGTTGTAACTTATTAAAATAATTATGTCCAAAATTTGAAAAATGGCGTTTTTCGTTTTTTAAGAAGGCATCTTACTTGGTTCCGAATATTTTATCACCCGCATCCCCCAGTCCGGGGAGAATGTATCCAATATCATTGAGCCTTTCATCCACCGAAGCGGTATAGACATCCACGTCCGGATGATTTTCCTCAAGGCGCTTAATCCCTTCCGGCGCCGCCACCAGAAACAGCCCTTTGATCTGTTCACATCCGGAATCTTTCAATAATTGTACGGTCGCCATGAGGGTCCCGCCAGTGGCCAGCATTGGATCAAGGATCAGGGCGATGCGTTCCTGCATGTTGCTGGTCAACTTGACATAGTACTGAACCGGATCCAGGGTTTCCTCATTGCGATAAAAGCCGACCACGCTCACTTTGGCAGAGGGAATCAGGTCAATGACACCGTTCATCATTCCAAGGCCAGCCCTCAGGATCGGTACAATGGTGATTTTTTTACCCTTTATTCTCTCCACACGCACAGGCCCGGCCCAGCCTTCAATGGTTCGGGTTTCCGTATCCAGATCTTTGGTGGCCTCATAGGTTAAAAGCCGGGCCACCTCGGATGAAAGATCCCGGAAATCCTTGGTGGAAATATTTTTTTTGCGCATAAGCCCCAGCTTATGCTTGATCAGAGGGTGGTTGACAACCGTTACAGACACGCTCACCTCCTTGGTTTGTCAAATGGTTCATCTCAAAAATTATTGAGCTTATAACAGAATAATTCCGGGGCGGCAATAGGCATAAGCGGAATTATTGCAAGCACATGAATTGTCCGGTCGTGATAGCAAATGAATTATCCGGTTCAACTGGTATGGGATACAAATTGGCCCCAAACCCTTGGAGGTGTGTCAATGCCAGTGTATCCCTGCTACGTCGATACCCATGTCGCAACCCAGGTTCTGGTCCGGGCGCTCGCATTCATGATTGCGGCCCCGGGTATCCACGTGACCATCTTCGCATTCACGATCGTTCTCGACGTAATTCTGAACTTTATCGACCATGATCCAACTCCAGATTGGATAGTTTCATATTTGTTGTTCGTCTTGCTTGGTCACAAAGATAGGACCGCAACCCAGAATGGCAACCTGATGGGAAGGGGTGATTAATAATAGGTGAAACCAATCACTATAATTCGAATTTTGACAACTCCAGTTTCGAAATCCGTTTCCCTTTTTCAACCAAATCTTCCATCTTGTCGAATGCGTTACGGTATGTCTTGATGACCGCTGCATAAAAGTCGTAAAGCGGATCGTTCTTGCCCACTGTTTTTTCAATTTCAACCAACAATTCAATGGAATGTTCAAAATGTTTTTCGATTTTGGCTAGCGTATTTTCGCGCTTTTTCTGCTGATTACGTTCCTTTGCAAGAATGGGCAGGAGGCGACGGATGGCGAACTCGACCAGATCGTCTCTGGATGCATCCACTTCGCTTAATATCTTTTCAAGAGACGATAGCGACTTTTGGCTGATTACAAACGTTTTCTGGATACGGCTTTTCTTATCGATATTTCTTTTGGGATTTGATTGGGCAATAGCCAACAGGGAATCAGTATCCTCCAGCAGGTGATCGAACAGGGATTTCTGCTTGAGTCCCAATTGGGTTGAAAGAAAACTGAGCGCCTCAATGGACTCCGGCGAAATTCGAAAAGTTGCGCGGACGGATTTGTGCTTCATCAGATCCGAGGCGTTTCTCAGCAGCAAAGAAGGTCTACTTTTCCTCTTGGCGCTTCCCGACATCTTTTGAACAGCTCCTCAAAAGTTGAACAAGATAAAAAGTAATATGATAGAATATTTCAATTACTATTGCATTCTTATACTGTTTGTCAAGCCCCCCCGTTTCCGGTCTTTCTCACCCTGTAACCCGCCTGCGTTTCAAGATAACATCCCTGTGGGCGGACGTGGCAAGGGAAACCGCAGGATCCTGGCTTGCCTCTAAAATCGGACGCAGACCGGCGATATTCAACGGGTGACCGAGGGAACTGCGCCTTCTAAACAGTTACACATCCGTCCCCGGAGGTCGAAAATGGAGGGCATGTGTAACCGGGCTCGGGCTACGGGAACACTTCCGCCCGGAATTTCTCAACCGGGCCGAAGATATCGCCTTGATCGCCACGCCTTATTCAGTGCCCGACGAGGCGCTGCGGCGGACGTCGCGCAAGGCTGGATTCCTTGACGTGGGTGTGCGCCTGATCCTGCCAGAACGCAACAATCACCGGTGGACCCGGACTTGACAACCGAATCCGCATCATTACTTTTTTGTTAGAATTTTTTTAATAATAAATTTTCCGACTGAGGAGGTGAACCATGAACGTCAAAAAATGGATTCCTTGGAACTGGTTCAAAAAGGAGGAAGAGGAGGCCGGCAAGATGGTCCCGGTGAAACGTGAGAGCGCCCAGGAACCCGGCAGCGCCTTCGGCCACCCGCTCCAGCAGTTTCACCAGGAGATCGACCGCCTCTTCGACCAAGCCTTCCGCGGGTTCGGGCTTTCTCCCTTCACCTTGGAGCGTCCCCCGTTTCCGCGGCTGGCCGACGGCGTACTCAAGCCCACCCTGGATCTGGCCGCCACTGATAAGGAGTACACCATTACCGTTGAGATCCCCGGTGTGGATGAAAAGGACGTCCAACTTGAAATCGTCAACGACACCCTGACCATCCGGGGTGAAAAGAAGCAGGAAAAGGAGGAGAAGGAGAAGAACTACTACCGCATGGAACGTTCCTACGGAACATTTCAGCGGATCCTGTCCCTGCCCGAAGACGTGGACCAGGAGAACATCAAGGCGGTCTTCAAAAAGGGCGTGTTGACCGTAACCTTGCCCAGAAAGGCGTTGCCCAAATCGCAGGTCAAGCAGATTGAAGTCAAGAGCGCCTGAGGCGCCATGGCCGAAGGGCGAAACACCGTCGAAGGCGAACAACACTTAAACCAAGTGAAGGAGGAACGTATATGACAGCACAGTCGTGTGCTGGTTAAGAATCGAATAATTTCAGGTGAAATTGTTGGTTAGAAAAACCAGTGCTCGTTACTGCTGGTCATCATAGTACAGGATGCGGCGAAGCTTTTCAGGATACCGCTTACGGCTGTAGTCGGTGGTCAGAATAACGCTTTGATCACAGCGCAGACCGCGGGCTTTATCCACAGGCCGTGAATACACCCGGCGGACCTTGGTGTTCGACTTGGAGCGAGTAATGAAGAAAGCAGGTGCCTGATTCAAGGTATAAAGGCGCTCGAAGTCCAGGTAACCGCGGTCCATGACATAGATGGCACCGACCTCCGGGATCAAGATGTCCAGCACCTTCACATCGTGGACCTTGCCGTCTGTGACATCGACGAAGGTGGGGATGTTGCCCCTGGGATCCAGCAGGGTGTGCAACTTGACGGCGGCCTTAATGCAGCGCCATCCGCACCCATAACAGGGCATCCTTTTGTAGAGTCTGACAGGCAAAGGGCGTCCTCCCGTATCAAGGTCTTCTGGGTAGGGAATCATATGCCCGAAATCTCCACCACCCGCTATGCATACCGCCGGAGTTCCCAAGGCGGCTGCAAGGTGTATGGTGCCAGTCTCATTGCTTAAAACCGCTTCGGCGCCTGACAAAAAAATCGGGAGGCTGCGTTTCCGCAAGCCCCCCGATTTTTTTTATGATTTTTCGGCGTTTCGGGCCGCCGCCAATTTTGATTTTGGCTGAGGGACTAGGATTCGAACCTAGGTTAACGGGGCCAGAACCCGTCGTCCTGCCGCTAGACGATCCCTCAGCAGTGGATCGGTAATATAATGAAATCCGGTCGGCCCGTCAAGCCCCTGTTTGCCCTTCCATGCGATCGAGAAAATCCAGGGCCCGGCGCAGGCGGTCCATCGTCTTGTCCCGGCCCAGGGCCTCGATGGTCTCGAAGATCCCCGGGCTGGCGGTGCGGCCGGTGAGGGCCAAGCGCACCGGCTGGGCGATCTTGCCCAGCTTCAATCCGGTGGCCTCCATCACGGCGCTAAACGCCTCCTCCAGGCCGACCTCGGTGAAGGGATCGAGCTTCTCCAGCTCGGCCAGCAATTTTCGCAGCGGCTCGACGACGGCCGGCTTGAACACCTTTTTGACCGCCGCCGGGTCGTAGTCCACCGTCTCTTCGAAGTAGAAGCGCGCCTGGTCCGCCATTTCCTCCAGGGTCTTGCTACGCGGCTGCAAGGTGGCGATCACCTTGGGCAAGGACGGCACGGCGTCCGGCGCCAGCCCCTTTTGCACCAGGATCGGCTCCAGGTGGGCCACCAGGGCCTCCGGGGCGGCGGCCTGGATATGGTCCGCGTTGAGGGCCTGGAGCTTGGCCAGGTCGAAAATCCCGGCCGAGCGGCCGATGTTTTCCAGGGAAAACTTCTCGACAAGCTCGGCGCGGGTGAAAAACTCCTGGTCTCCGTGGGACCATCCCAGGCGCACCAGGTAGTTGATGAAGGCCTCGGGCAGGTACCCCATGTCGCGGTAGGCGGTCACCGACATGGCGCCGTGGCGTTTGCTCAGCCGGGTGCGGTCCGGCCCCAGCACCATGGGCACGTGGGCGAAGACGGGCAGGGGCGCCCCCAGTGCCCGGTAGATTTGAATCTGCTTGGGGGTATTCATCACGTGGTCGTCGCCGCGGATGATGGTATTGACCCCCATGGTGATGTCATCCACCACCACCACGAAGTTGTAGGTGGGGGTCCCGTCGCTGCGCACGAGGACGAAATCGTCCATCTCGGCGTTCTGGAAGGCGATGGGGCCCTTGACGGCATCGTCCAACACCGTGGTACCGGTGGCCGGGGAGCGGAAGCGCAGCACGGCCCCGGGCCGGGGACCGAGCCCCTTGTCGCGGCAGGTACCGTCGTAGCGCGGATTGGCGCCGGCGGCCATGGCCCGCTGGCGCATCGCTTCCACCGCCTCCGGGCTGCACGTACAGTAGTAGGCATGTCCGCTTTCATAGAGGCGCTTGGCGTACTCTATATAGATATCGGTGCGCCGGGATTGGAAGTAGGGCCCCTCGTCCCAGTCGATTTCCAGCCACTTCAGGGCTTCGAAAATCGCTTCCACCGATTCCCGGGTGGAGCGCACCGTGTCCGTGTCCTCGATGCGCAGGATGAAGCGGCCCCCGGTGTGGCGGGCGTACAGCCAATTGAACAGGGCGGTGCGGGCCCCGCCGACGTGCAGGTAGCCGGTGGGGCTAGGGGCGAAACGGGTGACGATGGGAGCCATAAAAACAACCTTGCCGGTTTGATGAGTTTGGCATACAAGAATAACGGACTTCGGCTCTTTGCCGAAGCCAAATGGTTTTGATAGCACATCGGTGGGCCGAGGACAACCTCGTCGATGGGCCGGGCGCGGGAAATGTCTTGACAAGGTCCGGGGTTTTCATTAGTTACAGTGCGGCCCGCCTGCGGGCTTTTATTTTTTCCGATAATTCAATTTGTTAGGAGATAGCCATGGCTCTGCCCAAACACAAGACCTCCAAATCCAAGCGCGGCATGCGCCGGGCCCACAAGAAAACCGAAGCGCCCAATCTCGTTCCCTGCCCCCAGTGCGGCGAAAAGCGCCTGCCGCACCATGCCTGCCCTTCCTGTGGCAGCTACAAGGGCCGCAACGTTACCGGCGGCGACGAGGTATAGCGCGGCGCCTGCCTCCCGGGCAGCCGGTGGCTTCCGGGGCCATTGCAGGTTGACCTTATCTACGCTAAGGATGTGACGACGCGGGGGCGCCGATGAAACCCAAAACGCAGCCGACGGTGGTGGTCACCGGAGGATCCCGGGGTATCGGCCGGGCCATCTGCCTGGCCTTGGCAGCCACGCGGCCCCGCCTGTTTTTCAACTACCGCAGCGATACGACGGCGGCGGCGGAAACGCTGGCCGCCTGCCGGGCCGCGGGGGCCGACGTGTCGGCCGTAGCGGTGGACGTGGCCGACGGTGCCGCGGTGGCGGCTTTTTTCGACCAGGTCCTGACCGAAACCGGGCGCATCGACGTGCTGGTGTGCAACGCCGGCATCACCCGCGACAACCTGGTCATGCGCATGTCGCCGGCGGACTGGGATGCCGTCATCGCCACCGACCTGACCGGGGCCTTTCACTGCGTCCGGGCCGCGGCGCGCCCAATGGCCCGCCAACGCAGCGGCCGCATCATCCTGGTCTCCTCGGTAGTGGGCGCCGCCGGCAATGCCGGGCAGGCCAACTACGCGGCGGCCAAGGCAGGCCTCATCGGCCTGGCCAAGTCGCTGGCCCGGGAGCTGGCATCCCGCGGGGTAACGGTCAACGCCGTGGCCCCCGGCCTGGTGGACACGGACATGGCGGCCGCCCTGGAGCCCGCTGCACGCGAAGCCCTCATCTCCACCATTCCGCTGGGACGGATCGGCACCGCCGAAGAAGTCGCCGCCGCGGTGGGGTTTCTCGCCTCCGAGGCGGCCGGCTACATCACCGGCCAGGTGCTCCACGTCAACGGCGGAATGTACATGTAGCCGAAAACCCGCCGCGCCGAGAATCCGTCAGCGCACCGCTTGCAGTAACGGACAACCAGACAAGCCTGTTGAGCGAGGAGGATGCATGTCGGTTCAAGACAAGGTAAAAAAAATCATCGCCGAAAAGCTCGGTGTGGATCCCACGGAGGTGGTTCCCGAGGCTTCGTTCGTGGAAGACCTGGGAGCTGATTCCCTTGACTTGGTGGAACTGATCATGTCCATGGAGGAAGCCTTCGAAATCGAGATCTCCGACGAGGACGCCGAAAATCTCAAGACGGTCCAGGATGCCATCGACTACATCAACAACCATTGACGCGTCCCACCAGCCGGGGGAGGCCGTCCGCAGCCCCGGAAAAGTCGAACTGCCGTTGTGCGCCGGCGTGTCGTCATAACCGGCATCGGGTTGGTCACGCCGCTGGGCGTCGGCACCACCGCATCCTGGGCGGCGCTTTGTCGCGGCCGCTCTGGCGTCGGGCCGATCACGCGTTTTGACGCCAGCGGGTTTGACACGCGCATCGCCGCCGAGGTGAGGGGGTTCAAGGCCGCCGATTTTTTACCGCGCAAGCTGGCCGCCCGGGCCGAGCCCTTCGTGGCTTTCGCCTGCGCCGCCGCCCGTATGGCGCTTGACGACGCTGGTCTTTCCATTGGCAACCCCGGCTCCGAAAGAATTGCGGTGGTGGCCGGCTGCGCCATGGGCGGCCTATCGCTTCTGGAAACCAACTGCCGTACCGTCTCCCAGCGAGGCCCCCGATGGGTCAGCCCTTTCTTCGTGCCGATGATGATCAGCAACATGGCCGCGGGCATCGTTGCCATGGATATCGGCGTCCGCGGCCCCAACCTGACTTTTTCCACCGCCTGCGCCGCCGGCACCCACGCGGTGGGTGAGGCGGCCCGCATGATCCGCGCCGGGCAGGTGGACGCCGCCATCGCCGGCGGCACGGAAGCGGTGGTGGCCCCGACGTGCATCGCCGGCTTCGCGGCCATGAGAGCCCTGTCCACCTGCAACGAGGCTCCCGAGCAGGCATCGCGGCCCTTCGACCGAAAGCGCGACGGCTTCGTGGTGGGCGAAGGCGCCGGCTTCTTGATTCTCGAGCGGCTGGATCAGGCCCTGGCGCGCGGCGCCCGGATCTACGCCGAGGTCGCCGGCTACGGCAGCAGCTGCGACGCCCACCACCTCACCCAACCGCCGCCGGACGCCGACGGCGCGATCCGCTGCATGCGGGCAGCCCTGGCCGACGCCGGCCTCGGGCCAGGCGACATCGACTACATCAACGCCCACGGCACCGGAACCCCCCTCAACGATGCCTTGGAAACCCTGGCCATCAAGTCGGTCTTCGGGGAGCGGGCCCATGCAATTCCCGTCAGTGCTTCCAAGTCGATGACCGGCCATCTCATCGGCGCAGCCGGGGGCGTGGAAGCGGCCTTCTGTGCCCTGGCGATCCGGAATGCAACCATTCCGCCCACCATCAACCTGGAGCACCCGGACCCGGCCTGCGACCTCGATTATGTCCCGCATGCGGCCCGGCAGGCAACCATTACCACAGCCATGAGCAACAGTTTCGGGTTCGGCGGGACCAACGCCACCCTCGTGCTGCAGGCTTGGCGAGATTGAAGCGGCATCGCCGCCCAGACAAGGACAAGACCATGAAAAACCTTCCGGCCATCATCATCGGCAGCGACCACGCCGCCTATCCGCTCAAGGAGCGGATCAAGCAGGAACTCGCACGTCTCGGCCACCCGGTGGAAGATGTGGGCCCTGGCAGCAGCGCCTCTTGCGACTATCCCGAATACGGCCGAGCCGTGGCCCGGCGGGTCGCCTCGGGGGAATTCGCGCGGGGCATCCTGATGTGTGGCACCGGCATCGGGATGTCCATGGTGGCCAACCGCTTTCCCGGCGTGCGCGCCGCTTTGTGCACCGAACCGCTCTCAGCCGCCTTGAGCCGCCGGCACAACGACGCCAACGTCCTGGTGATGGGCGGACGGATGATCGGAGAGACCATGGCCCTGGAGATTTTGAACGTCTGGCTCCGGACGGCCTTCGAGGGCGACCGGCACCAGCGACGCATCGCCATGTTCGACCGGGTTCCGCCCGAAGCCGGGTAAGCGTCCAAAACGCCCCTTGCCAAAAGCGACAAACTTGTGGAAAGTTCGGAAACAGCGACACAGTGGACAAAAGGAAGAGACGCCCGTGAAAGCAGAGCCGCTTGCATCGGTGGATCCCGAAATCGCCGGGGCCATCGCCCGTGAGCTGGAGCGCCAGCAGTTCACCCTGGAGATGATCGCCTCGGAAAACATCGCCAGCCCGGCGGTGATGGCTGCCCAGGGCAGCGTGCTGACCAACAAGTATGCCGAGGGCTACCCCGACCGGCGCTACTACGGCGGCTGCCAGTTCGTGGACCAGGCCGAGGCCCTGGCCATCGAGCGGGCCCGCACCCTGTTTGCCGCCGAATACGCCAACGTCCAGCCCCACAGCGGCTCCCAGGCCAACATGGCCGTCTACTTCGCCCTGCTGTCGCCCGGCGACCGGATCATGGGCATGGACCTGGCCCACGGCGGGCATCTCACCCACGGCAGCCCGGTAAGCTTCTCGGGACGCTTGTTCGACTTTGTCCACTACGGCGTCGATCGGGACACAGGCCGCATCGACTACGACCAGGTGGACACCCTTGCCCGGGCCCAGCGGCCCAAGATGATCGTGGCCGGCGCCAGCGCCTATCCGCGCATCATCGATTTTCAGGCCCTGGCCAAAACCGCGGCGGCCATCGAAGCCATGCTGATGGTGGACATGGCCCACATCGCCGGGCTGGTGGCCGCCGGGGTGCATCCTTCCCCCGTCCCCCATGCCGACGTGGTGACCTCCACCACCCACAAGACCCTGCGCGGACCCCGCGGTGGCCTGATCCTGGCCCGGGAGCCGCTGGGGGCGATCCTCGACAAGCAGATCTTTCCCGGCATCCAGGGCGGGCCGTTGATGCACGTTATCGCCGCCAAGGCGGTGGCCTTCAAGGAGGCCATGGGCGAGGGCTTCTGCCGCGACCAGCAGCGGACGGTCAAAAACGCCGCCCACCTCGCCGCGGCCCTGCTGGGGCACGGCGTGGACCTGGTCTCCGGCGGCACGGACAACCACATGGTGCTGGCGGACCTGCGGCGCCTGAACATCAGCGGCAAGGACGCCCAGGCAGCCCTGGAGAAGGCGGGCATCACCGTCAACAAGAACGCCGTCCCCTTCGATCCCAGGGGCCCACGCATCACCAGCGGCGTGCGCATCGGCACGCCGGCCCTGACGACGCGGGGGATGGGGCCGGATGAAATGGAAACCATCGCCGAGATGATCGTGGCGGTGCTGCGCCACCCGGACAACGAGACCCAGCAGGCGCAGATCCGGCAGCGGGTGCGGACGCTCTGCGAGCGCTTTCCCATCTACCCCCACCTGGACCCCGAGCGGCCGACGTTGTGAAAGGAGATCCGGCGTGACCCACTGCCCCGCTGATTCGAGGCCGTCATGGGATGCCTACTTCATGGACATCGCCAGGCTGGTGGCCTGCCGTTCCACCTGCCTGCGCCGGGCCGTGGGTGCGGTGATCGTCAAGGACAAGCGCATCCTGTCCACCGGCTACAACGGGGCGCCCAGCGGCATCGCCCACTGCGCCGAAACCGGCTGTCTGCGCCGCCAGCTCAAGGTGCCTTCCGGAGAGCGCCACGAACTGTGCCGCGGTATCCACGCCGAGCAAAATGCCATCATCCAGGCGGCCTACCACGGGGTGTCGATCCAGGGGGCCACCCTGTACTGCACCAACCTGCCTTGCTGCATCTGCGCCAAGATGATCATCAACGCCGGCATCCGCACCATCGTTTACCTGTCCGGCTATGCCGATGCGATGAGCGAGGAGATGTTGAACCAGGCCGGGGTGGCGGTGCGGCGTTTCGTCCCGCAAAGCCCGCCCGCCGCTGAGGAAGGAGAGTCTCCATGAAATGTCCTTTCTGCAGCGAATCGGAAGACAAGGTGATCGACTCGCGCCTGAGCCGCAGCGGCCTGGAAATCCGCCGGCGCCGCGAGTGCTTGGCGTGCGGCCAGCGCTTTACCACCTACGAGCGCATCGAAGAAACGCCGCTGATGATCCTGAAAAAGGACGGCCGACGGGAGGAGTTTTCCCGCGAAAAAGTGCGCAGCGGCATCCTGAAGGCCTGCGAAAAGCTCGACATCAGCATCCATGCCATCGAGGAATTTCTCCAGGCGCTGGAGCACGACTTGAAGGACAGCGGCGAAAAGGAAATCCCTTCCGCCGTGGTGGGCGAGCGGATCATGGGCTGGCTGCACGGCCAAAGCGACATCGCCTACGTGCGGTTTGCTTCCGTGTACCGTGAATTCAAGGATGTCAACGACTTCATGGCCGAATTGCGCCGACTGCTGAGCAACTCCGATGGACGATGACCGGCGTTTCATGCAGATGGCCCTGGACCTGGCGGCCCTGGGCGCCGGCCGCACATCCCCCAACCCCATGGTCGGGGCGGTGGTGGTCAAGGACGGCCGGGTCGTGGGCATGGGGTATCACCAGCAGGCCGGCGGCCCCCACGCCGAGGTACTGGCCCTCGACGAGGCCGGGGGCCAGGCCGTCGGGGCCACCCTGTACGTCACCCTGGAGCCGTGCAACCACCACGGCCGGACCCCGCCGTGCACGAAAAGAATCCTCGCCGCCGGGATCCGCCGGGTGGTGTCGGCCATGGGCGACCCAAATCCGGCCGTGGCCGGGGGCGGCCATGCACGCTTGCGTAGCGCCGGCCTCATCGTCGACGAGGGGCTCCTTGCCGACGCGGCCGCACGGCTCAACGAGGCCTGGATCAAGTACATCCGCACCGGCCTGCCCTTCGTGGTGCTCAAGTGCGCCGCCACCCTGGACGGATGCATCGCCACGGGCTCGGGGGATGCACGCTGGATCACCGGCCCGGCGGCCCGCGAGCGGGTCCACCGCCTGCGCAGCCAGCTTGACGCCATCCTGGTGGGCGTGGGCACGGTGATCGCCGACGACCCGCAGCTCACGGCCCGCCTGCCGGACGGATCGGGCCGCGATCCGTTGCGCATCATCCTCGACGCGCGCCTGGAAACGCCTCCCGAATCTCGCATGCTCGGGCTTGATTCTCCGGCCGCAACCCTTATCGTATGCGCCGAAGCAGCGGACCCGGAACGCCGGCGGCGGCTGGAGGCAGCCGGCGCAAGACTATTGACGGCGCCCCTGAAAGACGGACGCATCGACTTGGTTGCCTTGATGACGCGACTGGCCGCCATGCAGGTGACCAGCGTGTTGATCGAGGGGGGCGCCCGGGTCGCCGCCAGCGCCCTGGCAGGGAGAATCGTCGACAAGGTGATGTTTTTTTACGCCCCCAAGATCCTTGGCGGCGAGGGGGTGCCGATCTGCCGAGGCCCCGGCCCCCAGCGCATGGCCGAGGCCCTGGCGGTTCGAAACCTGGAGATCTCACGCGTGGACGGCGATTTCCTCGTCACCGGTTACTTGTAGACGCAAACGGGCACCACCATGTTTACCGGTATCATTGAAGGGCTGGGAACCATCGAGGCCGTCCAGGGGCGCCAGCTTGCCATCAGCGCCGATTTCGAGCTGGACGGCACAGGCATCGGCGACAGCATCGCCGTCAACGGGGCCTGCCTGACCGTCGTACGCCTGGACGGGCGGCGTTTTAGCGTGGACCTGTCGCCGGAAACCGCGGCTCGCACCACTCTCGGGCGCGCCGCCGTCGCCGAGCGGGTCAACCTGGAGCGGGCCCTGCGCCTCTCGGACCGGCTCGACGGGCACCTGGTGCTGGGCCACGTGGACGGCATCGGGACCATTTCCGGCCGACGGCGCCAGGCCAACGCCCTGCTGGTGGACATTGCCGTGCCCGAGGCCCTGGCACGCCACCTCATCGAAAAGGGATCGGTGGCCGTGGACGGCATCAGCCTGACGGTCAACCGCTGCAATGCCGGCAGCTTTTCCGTGAGCATCATCCCCCACACGGCCCAGTTGACCACCGTGGGGTTTAAGCCGACCGGATCGCCGGTGAACATCGAAACCGACATCATCGGCAAATACGTGGAAAAATTCCTCAAGCGCGCAGGGACCGAAGGCGGCGTCGACATGGCCCTGCTCGCCCGGGCCGGGTACCTGTAAGGCTGCCCGGGCGGTGGTACCGCTGAGAACGGTTTGATTCAACCCCAAAAAAGAGGCAGGAGTTTAATTTCAACCCATGGGACACATCACGATCGAACAGGCCATCGAGGAGATCCGCGCCGGGCGCATGGTAATCCTCGTCGACGACGAAGACCGGGAAAACGAGGGCGACCTGTGCATGGCCGCCGAAAAAGTCACCCCTGAAGCCATCAACTTCATGGCCAAATACGGCCGTGGGCTCATCTGCCTCTCGCTCACCGGCGAGATGTGCGACCGGCTCAACCTCCCGCTGATGGTCGAACACAACACCTCCCCCTTTCACACCGGGTTCACCGTATCCATCGAGGCGGCCCGCGGGGTGACCACCGGCATCAGCGCCGCCGACCGCGCCGTCACTATCAAAACGGCGGTGGCCGACGACGCCGGCCCAGAGGACCTGGTGCGGCCCGGGCACATCTTCCCGCTACGCGCCCGCGAAGGCGGAGTGATGGTCCGCGTGGGGCAGACCGAGGGCTCGGTGGATCTGGCCCGCCTGGCCGGTCTCAAGCCCAGCGGGGTGATCTGCGAGGTCATGGACGACGACGGCACCATGGCCCGCATGCCGGCCCTGGAAAAGTTCAGCGCCGAGCACGGAATCGGCATCTGCACCATCGCCGACCTGGTGGCCTACCGGCTGCGTACCGAGTCCTTCGTGCGCCGCGCCGCGGAAACCGAGATTCCCACCGTTTACGGCGGCGATTTCAAGATCATCGCTTTCGAAAGCGAGCTGGACGGCCTCACCCACATCGCCCTGGTCAAGGGAGAGATCACACCGGATACGCCGGTGCTGGTGCGGGTGCACTCCGAGTGCATGACCGGCGACATCTTCGGCTCGCGGCGCTGCGACTGTGGCGACCAGCTGCACAGGGCCATGCAGCAAATCGATGCCGAAGGCCGGGGGGTGATTCTCTACCTGCGCCAGGAGGGCCGGGGCATCGGCCTGGTAAACAAGCTCAAGGCCTACGAGTTGCAACGCCACGGATTCGACACGGTGGAGGCCAACCTCAAGCTCGGCTTCAAGGACGATTTGCGCGACTACGGCATCGGGGCCCAGATGCTCCACGATCTCGGGGTGCGCAAGATGCGCTTGCTGACTAACAACCCAAAGAAAATCGTGGGATTGGAAGGATATGGGCTCAGCATCGTGGAACAGGTGCCCATCGAGGTTCCACCCAACGACCACAACCGCGGCTACCTGGAATGCAAGAAGCTGAAGATGGGACATTTGCTGCATATTCCGCCCCAAAAGAAGGAAAGCCGCAATTGAGGCGGACCTCACAGCGAGGGCTCCGATGCTTGCAAGCTTCTTCAGGTTTGTTCTCTAGTGTCCATCCAGAAATGAGAATTTTTGTTCAAGATCAAGGCATGCGAAAAAAATAACCGCAGGCATATGGTTGATATTCCGAGGATTATTTTTTGAGCAAAACGCAGAGATTGGACAAAAAGGCCATTTATGGACGGACACTCTCTAACCTCATCTCTGAATCAGGAGGGACCCGATGCCGCACGTCATCGAAGGGACGCTCAGCGCGGAAGGAAAACGGTTCGGCTTGGTGGTCAGCCGGTTCAACGATTTCATCACCGACAAGTTGACCGGCGGGGCCATTGATGCCCTGACCCGCTGCGGCGCCGCCCCCGAAGCCATTGATATCGTCAAGGTGCCGGGAGCTTTTGAAATTCCCCTGGTCGCCCAGAAAATGGCCGCCGGGGGGCGCTATGACGCCATCGTCTGCCTGGGAGCCGTGATCCGGGGCGCCACGCCGCATTTTGACTACGTCAGCGCCGAGGTGTCCAAGGGCATCGCCCAGGTGACGCTGGCCTCTGGGGTTCCGGTGATTTTCGGGGTAGTGACCACCGACACCATCGAGCAGGCCATCGAGCGGGCCGGCACCAAAGCCGGCAACAAGGGCTGGAGCGCGGCCATCAGCGCCGTGGAAATGGCCAACCTTGTGGGCCAAATAGAGGGCGTCTGACGATATGGGAACCCGACGCCGGGCCCGCGAACTCGCCATGCAGGCCCTGTTTTTCATCGACATGCGGCCTGACGCCGGCGACCAGGACCCGTTGGCCCTTTTTTGCCGGTCCTGCCCGCCGCCCAGATCCTGCCAGCCGCTGTTCACTGAACTGGTCCAGGGGGTGCGCCGCCACCTGCACCAGATCGACCGGATCATCGAGCGGTTTTCCAGCAACTGGAAACTGTCCCGCATGGCGGCGGTGGACCGCAACGTGTTGCGCCTGGCCGTCTACGAGCTGCTTTGCCGACCGGACATCCCGTCCAAGGTGTCCATCAACGAGGCCATCGATATCGGCAAGAAATACGGTACCGAAGAGTCCGGGGCCTTCATCAACGGCATCCTGGACGCCATCCACCTGGCCATCGACAAGGATGGGCTGGCCCTGATCCCGGAAGCCTGCGAAGCGCCGCCGGATCCCGCGCCGAGGCAGGGGGCGGACTCTCCGGCCGAAGAACCGGAACCGCCGCCGGAAACGGTGAAACGGGTGAAGGTCGGCCGCGGGCTGGTGCGCCGGAGACAACAGCGAGGAGAACATCCATCATGATCATTGACACCCTGGCCGTGGGCCCCATCATGGCCAACTGCTACATCCTGGGCTGCGAAGAGACCGGTTTGGCCGCCGTCATTGATCCCGGTGACGAACCGGAGCGCATCCTCGACGCCGTGACCCGCAACGGGCTCAAGGTGACTGCCATTTTGAACACCCATGGGCACTTCGATCACGTGGGGGCCAACGCCTCCCTCAAGGCGGCCACCGGCGCCGCCATCATGATTCACGCCCTGGATGCCCCGATGCTCGCCGACCTGGCCACTGCCGGGCGCATGTTCGGCCTGCGGGTGGAAAATTCGCCGCCGCCCGACCGCCTCCTCTCCGATGGAGACCGGATCGCAGTGGGCAACCTGTCGCTGGAGGTCATCCACACCCCGGGCCACACCCCGGGCGGCGTGGCCTTCCACACCGACGGGGCCGTCTTCGTGGGCGACACCCTCTTTGCCGGCTCCATCGGCCGCACCGACCTTCCCGGGGGCGACTTCGATACACTGATTGGCAGTATCCACACCCGGCTTTTTCCCCTCGATGACGCTGTCCAGGTTTATCCCGGTCACATGGGGCCGACTACCATCGGGCGCGAAAAGCGCCACAACCCCTTCGTGGGACGGGCCTGACAGCCCTCGACCGCCCGGAGACGGGTTTGTTCCATGCCGGCGCCGCAATAGCGCTTGAACGGCCTGCGCCCCTTTGGTAGGTTGGAGGCTCGATTTCTTGGATTTTGCGACGACCTCCCGGATTCGAGGCGCCGTTGCATCAGTATGAGGGGAAAGTGGCCGATCCGCCAACCTTCCAGGACACAAAGAGACCAAACGCAGGCCGCCCACCGGCATGACCGCATTCATCCAACGAAAAGACACCCGCCAGATCAAAGTCGGCACCGTTTCGGTGGGGGGCGGCGCCCCGGTGAGCGTCCAGTCCATGACCACCACCGATACCCGTGATGTCGCCGCCACGGTGGACCAGATCCGGCGCCTGACCGCCGCCGGCTGCGAAATCGTTCGCGTGGCGGTCCCCGACGCCGACGCGGCCCTTGCCATCGGCCCCATCCGCCAGGCCATCGACATCCCGCTCGTCGCCGACATCCATTTCGACCACCGGCTGGCCATCGCCGCCGCCGAAGCCGGCGCCGACGGGCTGCGCCTCAACCCGGGCAACATCGGCAGCCGCGACAAGATCCGGGCGGTGGTGGATGCGTCCCGGGACCACGGGCTGGCCATCCGCATCGGGGTCAACGCCGGCAGCCTGGAAAAGGACCTGATGGCCCGCTACGGCCGCGCCAGCGCCGAGGCGATGGTGGAAAGCGCCCTGCGCCACATCGACGCCGTGACCGCCATGGGCTTCGATCAAATCAAGGTGTCCATCAAGGCCTCGGACGTAGGCCGAACCCTGGCCGCCTACCGCGAGCTTTCCCGGCGCTGCGATTTCCCCCTGCACGTGGGGGTCACCGAGGCCGGCGGCCTCTATGCGGGCATCGTCAAGAGCGCCCTGGGCATCGGCATGCTGCTGGCCGAAGGGATCGGTGACACGCTGCGCGTATCGCTGACCCGGGACCCGGTGGAGGAGGTCCGCGTCGGCTACGAGATTCTGCGGGCCCTGGACTTGCGCCACCGCGGGGCCGAGATCATCTCCTGCCCCACCTGCGGCCGCTGCCGGATCGACCTGTTTGCCATCGCCGCCCAGGTCGAGCAGGCCTTGATGACCCGCACCGCCCCCATCAAGGTGGCGGTGATGGGATGCACCGTCAACGGCCCGGGCGAGGCCCGGGAGGCGGACGTGGGCGTGGCCGGCGGCGACGGAGTCGGCATCCTGTTCAAGAAGGGCCGGGTGGTCAAAAAATTTCCCCAGCAGCGGCTGGTGGCGGAACTGCTGGCCGCCGTGGCCGAATTCGACCGGGACAACCCGCAAGGCGCCCGCCCCGGCAGGTGACCTGGTTTCCTGCCCTTTTTCGGGTTTCCCTTGCTATGCGCTTTCGTGGTAGAATTTTTTCGCTGATTTTCATGCCTGTGTGTTTTCCATATCACCTGCATCGCCGAGGAGAATGAATACAGATGACGACGCCGTCCCCTCAAACCGCCATCCGGCCCACCCGCGCTGAAGACTATCCCGAATGGTACCAACAGGTCATCAAGGCCAGCGACATGGCCGAAAACTCGCCCGTGCGCGGCTGCATGGTCATCAAGCCCTGGGGGTTTGCCCTATGGGAAAACATCACCCGCATCGTCGATGCGCGCCTGAAGGCCATCGGGGTACGAAATGCGTACTTTCCCATTTTCATCCCATTGAATTTTCTGGAAAAGGAGGCACAGCACGTCGAGGGCTTCGCCAAGGAATGCGCCGTGGTGACCCATCACCGGCTCGAGAAGGGCGCCGACGGCGGCCTGGTGCCGGCCGGCCCCCTCACCGAGCCGCTCATCGTCCGGCCCACCTCCGAAACGATCATCGGCGACTCGTTCTCCAAGTGGGTCAAAAGCTACCGCGACCTGCCGATCCTCATCAACCAGTGGGGCAACGTGGTGCGCTGGGAAATGCGTACCCGCATCTTTCTGCGCACCAGCGAGTTCCTCTGGCACGAGGGGCACACGGTGCACGCCACGGCCGAGGAAGCCATGCGGCTGACGGAAACGATCCTGGACATCTACGTCGACCTGGCAGAAAATTTTCTCGCCATACCGGTCATCGCGGGGAAAAAATCGCCGGCGGAGCGCTTTCCCGGCGCCGACGAGACCTTGACCATCGAGGCGATGATGCAGGATCGCAAGGCCCTGCAGGCCGGCACCTCCCATTTCCTGGGGCAAAACTTCGCCCGGGCCCAGCAGATCAAGTACCAGGACGCCAACGAACAGGAACAGTTCGCCTGGACCACCTCCTGGGCCGTTTCCACCCGGCTGCTGGGCGGCCTGATCATGACCCACGGCGACGATGACGGCGCCATCCTCCCCCCGCGCGTCGCCTCTTCGCACCTCGTGCTGTTGCCCATCATCCGCAAGGCCGCCGACCAGGGGCGAATTATGGAGTACGTGGAATCCCTGGCTCGCGCCTTGCGTGCGGTGGACTATCACGGTGAGCCGCTGCGGGTGGAGGTCGATGCCAGGGATAGCGGCGGTGCCCGCAACTGGGACTGGATCAAGAAGGGAATTCCCCTGCGCGTCGAAATCGGTCCGCGAGATCTGGCCAACGACGCGGTGTTCTTCGCCCGCCGCGACCGCGATCACCGGGACAAGACCGCCATGGGGCGGGCCGAATTCATCGCCAAGGCAGGGGAGATCCTGGACGAAATCCAGCAGCGCCTCCATGACCGGGCCCTGGCCTTTCAGCAGGCCCATACCCGGAAGATCGATACCGTGGAGGACTTTTACGCCTACTTCACCCCCCGGAACAAGGAACGTCTGGAAATTCACGGCGGATTCGCCCTGGCCCACTGGTGCGGCGAGCCGGGCTGCGAGGAAAAGATCAAGGCGGATCTGGGGGTGACGATCCGTTGCCTGCCTTTCGACGAAAACCGCTTTGCCCCGGCGCCGGGAAAATGCATCGCCTGCGGCCGCCAGAGCCCTCGGCGGGTGATCTTTGCCAAGTCTTACTAGCGCCCCCAGCCTTGCGCGCCAAAAAAGTCAGACCGGTCCGCCCGGCAGCGAGGGGATGCCGGGCCGCCGAAACGGGGCTCCATTAACCGCTAACCTGCACGCGAAACCATGATCCGGATCAGCGACATTCTCGAACGGGCGGCCGAGGCTAATCCCGGGGCGGATCTGGACATCATCGACAAGGCCTACGTCTACTCGGCCAGGGTCCATGCCGGGCAGTTGCGCCTCTCCGGCGAGCCTTACCTCTCCCACCCCCTGGAAGTCGCCTACATCCTGGCCCAGATGAACCTGGATCCGGTCAGCGTGGCGGCCGGCATGCTTCACGACGTGGTGGAGGACACCCATGCCACGGCCGAGGAAATCGAGGCGATGTTCGGCTCCGAAGTGCGCCACATCGTCGACGGCGTCACCAAGATGAGCAAGGTGACGGTGAGCGACTCGCGTGCCCGCCAGGCGGAAAGCATCCGCAAGATGCTGCTGGCCATGGCCGACGACCTGCGCGTCATCCTGATCAAGCTGGCCGACCGGCTCCACAACATGCGCACCCTCGAGTACCACAAGCCCTCCAAGCGCCGGGAAATCGCCACCGAGACCCTGGACATCTACGCCCCCATCGCGGCCCGCCTCGGCATCTACTGGATGAAGAACGAGCTGGAGGACATCGCCTTCCAGCACACCGAACCCGAGGCCTACGAGAACATCCGCCAACTGGTGGCCCGCAGCCGCCTCGAGCGCGAAGCGTACGTCCAGAACGTGATGGACATCATCCGGGAGCGGATCGAAAGCGCCGGGCTCCAGGGTCGGGTTTTGGGCCGCTACAAGAAGTATTTCAGCATACACTGCAAGATGAAGGACCAGAACCTGGCATTCGAGGATGTCTACGACATCATCGGCTTTCGCATCATCGTGGACACCGTTCCTCACTGCTACGAGGTCCTCGGGATCATCCACGCGCTCTGGAAGCCTATCGATATCAAGTTCAAGGACTATATCGCCCGGCCCAAGAGCAACATGTACCAGTCGTTGCACACCACCGTGATCGGCCCCGGCGGGATGCGCATCGAAATCCAGATCCGCACCGAGGAGATGGACGAAGTGGCCAAGAGCGGCATTGCGGCCCATTGGAGCTACAAGGAGGGAAGGCGAGCCAGCCCGAAGGTCAGCCAGCAGTTCGCCTGGATCCAGAACCTCATCGAAAACCAGGAGAATATCCGCGATCCCCGCGAGTTCATGGAAAATGTGCGCATCGACCTCTTTCCGGACGAGGTTTACGTGTTCACCCCCAACGGGGACATCCGCAGCCTGACGCGGGGCGCCACACCGGTGGACTTCGCCTACCTGATCCACACCGAGGTAGGACATCACCTGACGGGCGCCAAGGTCAACGGACGGCTTGTCCCGCTTCAAACCGAGCTGGAAACCGGCGACGTGGTGGAGATCATCACTTCGCCCAAGGGGCATCCGAGCAAGGACTGGCTGGGATTCGTCAAGACGGTCAAGGCGCGGGCCAAGATCCGCCAGTGGATCAAGACCCAGGAGAAGGAGCGCAGCCTCTCACTGGGGCGCGAGATGTGCGAAAAGGCCTTTCGCAAGTACCGCCTGAATTTCAGCACCGCGCTCAAGAGCCCCGAGATGGAAAAAGTGGTGGGAGAATTCGGCTTCAAGACCGCCGAGGATCTCATCGCCAGCGTCGGCTACGGGAAAATCACCCCGCTCCAGATAGTGCGGCGGTTTCTGGCCAAACCGGAGGATGGGGCCGTCACCGACGACGCCTCGCTGATCAAAAAACTCATCGGCACGGTGCGCAAGCGCAAGCCCCGGACCGGGGTGACGGTGAAGGGCGTCGACGACATCCTGGTTCGCTTCGCCAAGTGCTGTCAGCCGGTGCCCGGGGATCCCATCGTCGGCTACATCACCCGGGGGGCGGGGGTGACGATCCACCGCAGCGACTGCGTCAACGCCCTGAAGCTCAGCGCCGATCGATACATCGAGGTGGAATGGGACAAGGAGGTCGCCGAGGTCTACCCGGTCAAGATCCGGGTGAACGCGGTAGATCGGGTGGGGCTGCTGGTGGACGTGGTCTCCAACATCAGCAAAAACGGGGCCAACATCATTTCCGCCTGGACCGAGACCAGGGACGACCATACCGTCGACGGGCTGTTCACCATCGGCGTGGCCGACACCGAGCACCTCAATCGCATTCTCAACGACATCCGCAAGGTAAAGCGGGTGCAGGGGGTCCGGCGGGTGAAGTGAACGGCTTCCCCGTCAGGGCGCCTTGACCACCGCCCCGGACCGGATGCAGCGGGTGCAGACCGTCATCTTTTGCACGTGCCCATCCTTGAGCGCCCGCACACTCTGCAGGTTGGGCTTGAAGCGACGCTTGGTCAGGTTGTGGGCATGGCTGACATGGTTGCCGACCTGCGGCCGCTTGCCGCAGATCTCACAGATTTTGGACATGGATCGGTTCTCCTTCTTCAGGCCAGCGATCGTGCCCATTGGGCCGCCGGCGCGGATCGTTGTGTGAAAGCGGATTACATAGCGCAAACGCGCGGGCGTGTAAAGCTATTTGTCGTTCTTGGCGTCGGACGCCCGCTGCGAAGCTTCTTCCAGCGCGGCTTCACAGCGGCCCAGGTACTGCAGGGTCGGGTAGTGTGCCCCCACGTCCGGATAGTCGAACAACACTCCCTTGAACCGCTCGAGGGCCGCCTTGTAGCGCTTGGCGTTGTAGTAGTAACGCCCGACATAGAACTCGTGGCCGGCGAGGCTCTTCAGGCACTCGATCCGGTGGGCCATCGCGGCCCGGGCATACGGATCCCGGGGGAAGCGTTCGATGAGCCGGCCGAACACCTCCAGGGACTTACGTGCAAAGGTCTGGTCCCGGTCCACCGTTTCCAGGCGATCGAAGTAGCAGCGGCCAATCTGGTAAATGACGTAGGGGATGGCTTCGTTGCGCGGATGGAGGTTTTCGAAAGACTCGTAGGCGAAAATCGCCTCCTCGTATTCCTTGAGCCGATAGTGGGCGTCGGCGATCTTCAGCTCGGCCAGGATGGCGAACTTGCTGAAGGGATACCAGTCCTTGAGCTTTTCGAAGTGCTCGATGGCGGTTCGATAGTTACCGAATTCGTAGGCGTCCATGCCCTCGCTGGCCAGTTCAGAGGCCGTCAGATCCTCTCGGGTCTGGAACCAGGCACAGCCGGTCACGATGATGGACGCGATCAGGAGGGCGACAGCGATTCTTGGCTTGCTCATGGCTTCCATTCACCTTTGCGGGGGGATGGATGGGCAGGGGATGAAACCAACTCGGCCCGGCGGGAGCGGCCGGCGCCGGATCCCCTCTTTCGGTCTCCGGCGCCGGGCGTCCGCGCGTGGCGCTACGCTAGAGGATGGCTTTGAGGCTCTCTTCGAGCTTGCTCTTGGCCACCATGCCGATGATCTGATCGGCGACTTTGCCGTCCTTGAAAAAAATCAACGTCGGAATGGCCTTGATGCCGAACTTGCCGGGGGTCATGGGGTTTTCGTCCACGTTGCACTTGGCGAACTTGACCCGGTCCCCGTACGTATGGGAAAGGTCTTGGATCACCGGTCCGATGGCCTTGCACGGGCCGCACCACGGCGCCCAGAAATCCACCAGAACGGGTTGTTGTGCTTGAAGCACTTCCGCATCAAAACTGCTGTCACTGATCTCGACAATGTTGGCTGCCATTTTTGTGAACATCCTTTCTGGTTGACGAAAACAGCCGCAAGCGGCCGCACCAAACTCCCTGAACAGTCCGGTGACTATAGTGATCGGGGCCGCGATTGTCAATTCATCGCGCACCGACGGACTTTGGGGTTTTCTTCTTCCCGTCTTTTCATGTTAATGTTTGATTCCATTCGAGCGCTGCCGCCAGCTGCTGGCTTAACCGGTGGCAGTGGTTTATAAAATTCCCGGTTCGTCTTCCGCTGTCTCGTTCCATGGAAAGGAGCGTTTCGCCATGAGTACCAAACTTCGCATCGGCGCCCTTATTTCCGGCGGCGGCACCAACCTGCAAGCCATCCTGGACGCCTGCGCCCAGGGCGCCATCGACGGCCAAGTGGTCTTCGTGGGCACCGACAACCCCGCCGCCAAAGGACTTGAACGCGCCCGGCGCTACGGTGTGCCCACCTTCGTGGTGGATTACGGCCGCATCATCTCCGCCTTTCGCACCGATCCGACCAGTGTCAAGCAGCCGCCGGATGCCGACCTGGACGATCTGGCCCGCCGCCAGTGCCTGCTTCCCCCCGGCACCGATCCGGCCAAGATCGAGCGCTTCCTGCGCAGCCGGGTGGCAGCCGAAGCGGCGCTGCTGGAGGCCATGGCCGCCCATGGCCTCGACCTGCTCGTGCTCGCCGGCTTCATGCGCAACCTGACGCCCTACTTCATCGACCGCCTCAACACCGACCCGGCCAAGCCTCGCATCATGAACATCCACCCGGCCTTGCTACCGGCCTTTCCCGGAACCGACGGCTACGGCGACACGTACCGTTACGGGGCCAAGGTCGGCGGCTGCACCGTGCATTTCATCGATTACGGCGAGGACAGCGGTCCCATCATCGGCCAGCGTGCCTTCGAGATCCGGCCGGGCGATACCGAGGAGCACATCCGGCAAAGGGGACTGGAAATCGAGTGGCAGCTCTATCCGGCGTGCATCCAGCTTTACGCCGAGGACCGCCTGCGGGTCGTGGAGCGCACCCACCACCTGCCCGGCGGCCGGGTGTACCGGCGCGCGGTGGTGGAAATCTCAGAGAAGAGGCTAAAGGACTGATGCCGCGCCTCGACAGCCGGCCATGGCGAGCCCTATCCAATTACAGGAGACGACCAAGTTTCAAATTTCCAGTTTCCAACCTCACATGAGCTTGATCATCATCGGCAGGGCCACGAAGGTGCCCACGCTGCTGCCGATGTTGGTGAACACCACCACCAGCAGCACCCGGGTGACCTTGTTGCGCCAGAACCCGCGCAGCGAAAGGATGTCCCGGGCCAGGTTCTCGAAGTCGATCACCCGCGGCTTGCGGGAAAAGGCCTCCACCAGGCCGGAGACCCACCCGGCGGCGATCATGGGGTTGAGGCTGGTAAGCGGTGCGGCGGCCATGGACGATAGGATCGTAAACGGGTGGGCCAGGGCCGCCAGGGCGCCGAGACCTGCCAGAGCGGCGTTGGCGGCGATCCACAAGTACACCATCTCCGTGCCCGTATGCAGGCCGCCGCGGGTGAAGCCGTAGACCAGCACGGCGACAATCAGCAGTGGCAACCCCCATTTGAACCCCTGGGTCCAGCGCCTGGCCGGGGGCATCCGCTCCAGGGCGGGCAAATCGACCGAATCGTGCCAGTGGCGCCGGATTCCGGGAACATGGCCGGCGCCCACCACCGCCACGATCTTGTCTCCGGGGGCGGAACGGATCTTCTCGCACAGGTAGCGGTCGCGTTCGTCGATGAGGGTCTCGCGCACCCGGGGCATGCTCTCTCCCAGCTCGCTGAGCACCGCTTCGAGCATGTCCTGCTGCTTGAGCCGCTCGACCTCCGCCTCGGTGATGCGCTCGGCCTCGCCCATGGAAAACAACAATTGGGGAATCAGCTTGAGCTTGTCGCGCCAGCGCATGGCACGCCAGGTACGCGCCAGGGTGACGCGGATGTCCCGGTCGGCCAGGTGGACGACCGCGCCGATCTCCTCGGCGGCAGCCACCGCCTGGAGCATCTCTTCGCCCGGCCGGATGTCCAGCCGATGGGCGATGCGCCGTTGGAAGGCCGCCAGCATGAGGTTGGCCAGCAGCAGCAGCGCCTTCTTTTCCCGCACCACCTTGACGATGTCCATGTTCTGCCACCCGGCCTGGTCCCGCAGGGCCTGGTAGCGCGAGGCGCACAGCTCCACGCAGACGGTGTCGGGCTTTTCGGCGGCAATGGTGCGGCGCACCAGCGCGGCACTGTCCCGGGAGACGTGGGCCGTGCCGATGAGCACGATCTGCTTGCCGTTGTGTTCAAGCCGGGTGATGGCGGGGTCGTCGACGCGGTCTTGGGATTCCTGGTTCATGTGGCTATCGCCTGGCGGCAGGCGGGCGGCTTCGGCCCCCTGGCGCAGGTCCTTTGGGTGTTTGTGGGCAAACGCTCGTCCGGGACGGCGCGTCGATTTCCCGGAATCCTCCCGGAAACCTTGAGCCGCTTGACACGGATCCCGGCTCCGTCATCCCGGACTCCGGTCCGGAAACGTCAAAAACCGCCGTCAGCGATCTGCTCAGGCCGGCCATGTCAGCGGCCGACGGCGGCGTTCGTGCCTGAAAAAGTGGCCGATATTAAGCCCGAAGAAGGGGCAGGTCAACCGGGGGTCTCATTTTCCCCCACCGGCAGCGTTTGGCCGCATTTTCTTCAACCGGCGAGCAGCGCCTGGACCTCGCTCAAAAAAGCCGCCCACTGGCGGGCGACGGCACCGGCCTCGGCCACCGTCACAGGCAGGAAACGAACCGTGTCGCCCGGCTTGGCCTGGGCCACCTTGAACAGATCGGGTGTAATGACGGTGGCGATCTTGGCGTAGCCGCCGAGGGTCTGCTCGTTGAGCAGGATGATGGCTTGTCCATCGGCCGGCACTTGGACGTTGCCGGCGACAATCGGCTCCGAGACGATGCTGGCCGGGGCGTCGGGTTCACGGGCCAGCACCGGCCCCTCCAGGCGATAGCCCATGCGGTTGGCCTGGGCCGAGACGGTGAACACGCTGTCGAAAAAGGTTTCCAGGGCCGAACGGAAATATCCGTCCTGGGGCCCGGGGACGGCGCGCAGGACCACCGTGGAACCGTAAAGGGGGAACCAGGGCAGGCAACGCGGTCTGTCGAGCAGCTTCGCGGGGCCGCGCCTGAGAACGTCTCCGGCTTCCAGGGCCCGGCCGTTGAAACCGCCGAGCCGGCCGCCAAGGTAGGTGGCGCGGCTGCCCATCACCGGCGGCACGTCGATGCCGCCGGCCACCGCCAGGTAGGAGCGGCAACCGTCTTCCGGCACACCCGCGTCCACGACGTCCCCCGGGCGGACCCGGACCGAGGCCCACCCGGGGGCCCGAACGCCGTTGACCGTCAGGGCGGAGGCGGCCCCGGTAAGAGCGATATCCGCCTCGGCGAGCACCTCCAGCCGCACTCCGGCCAAGGTCGCCTCCAGCACCGCGCACCCGCCGGCGTTGCCCACCAGCCAGTTGGCCACGCGCAGGGCGTAGCGGTCCACGGCCCCGGAAACCGGCACGCCCATGTGCTGAAAAGCCGGCCGGCCGGCATCCTGGACCGTGGTCAGTGGCCCGGGGGATATCACGCCAAAGACGTCGCTCATGGCTCCTCGGCGGCACGGAGGCGATGGAAATCAGGCTCGGAAACCGGCACGAAGCGGATTTGATCCCCGGCCTGGTAGAGAAACGGATCGGCTCGTGACGGGTTGAATAGCCTGAGCGGCGTGCGCCCGACGAGGCGCCAACCGCCGGGGCTGTCGCTGGGGTAGACCCCGGTCTGGGCCTCGGCGATGCCCACCGATCCGGCCGGCACCCGGGTTCTCGGGGTGGGCAGCCGCGGGGTGTGCAGCCGCGGGTCCAGTCCGCCGAGGTAGCAAAATCCCGGCGCAAACCCCACCGCATAGATGGGATACAGCGCCTGGGAATGGATCCGGACCACTTCTTCGACCGTCAGTTGGTTGTGCTCGGCCACGAAGGCCAGGTCCGGTCCGAAGCGGCCGCCGTAGCACACCGGGATGTCCACCGTGCGCGGCTCGGCCGGCTCGGCGGTCTCCAGGTCGGACTCCAGCGCGGTGAGGGCCGCGGTGAGGTTTTCGAAGGAAACCACGATTGGATCGTAAATCACCGCCAGGTTGCGATAAGCCGGGATCACTGCCTCGATGCCCGCCAGCGAACGCTCACGCAGGGCCGCGGCCACGGCATGCACCTTGCGGTTGACCGCCAGGTCGATGCCCGTCCCGTATTCGGCCAGCAGGGCCCGGTCTCCACAGGCGCGAAACCGTGGCCTATCGTAGAACGCCTCTCTCATGGCGCGCCATCGGCGCCCATGGGTGCCAGGGCCACCCCGGCCTTCTCCAGCCCGCCGCGGATCTCTTGCACCAGCGCCAGGGCGGTTGGGGTGTCGCCGTGAACGCAGAGGGTGTCGATCTCCATCTCCAGAACGCTGCCGTCGCTGGCCACGATGCGGCCCTCGGTGGCCATGCGCACCGCCCGTTCGGCCGCCAGGGCGGCATCGGTGATCACCGCCCCGGGCAGCCGGCGCGACACGAGCCGGCCATCGGGCGTATAGGCCCGATCGGGAAAGGCCTCGAAGACCACCCGCACCCCTTCCTCGCGGCCGATGCGGGCCATCATTTCCGCCTCGCTGCCGGCCAGGGTCACCAGGAGCAAAGATGGATCGACGGCGGCCACCGCCCGGGCGACGGCCCGTGCCAGCGGCTCGTTGCCCACCGCCATGTTGTAAAGGGCGCCATGGGGCTTGACATGCTGCAAGCGGACCTGGTGCGCCGCGCAGAAGGCCTGGATGGCGCCGATCTGGTAAACGATGTCGGCAGTGATTTCCTCCGGCGTGCAGTCCATGCTGCGGCGCCCGAACCCCTTGAGATCGGGAAATCCCGGATGGGCGCCCACGCCCACGTTGCGGGCCGCCGCCAGGGCCACGGTGCGGCTGAGCACCATCGGGTCGCCGGCGTGAAACCCGCAGGCGATGTTGGCCGAGGTGATAAACTGGATGACTTCTTCATCGCGCCCCAGGCGGTAGGCGCCGAAGCTCTCCCCCATGTCGCAGTTCAAGTCGATGCGCTTCATCCGATTTCTCCACAAGCTTCTACTTCATCATGTTGGGCAGCACCAGGACGATATCCGGGAAAACGGTGACCATGGCCGTGGCCAGGGCCATGAGGGCGAAAAAGGGAAATGCCGCCCGGGCGATGGTCAGGATGTCGTCGTTGTTGAGGCTGCTGATGACAAACAGGTTGAATCCCACCGGGGGCGTGATCTGGGCCAGTTCGATCATCAGCACCAGGTAGATGCCGAACCACACCGGATCGAAGCCGGACACGGTGACCAGGGGCAAGACGATGGGAGTGGTCATCACGATCATGGAAAATCCGTCCACCAGGCAGCCGAGAATGATGTAGAGAAAGGACAGAATCAGGATCAACAGGTAGGGCGACAACCCCATTTCGGTCACCAGCATGGTGAGCTTGCGCGTGATGCCCAGGTATCCCACCACCACCGACAGGTAGCTGGCCCCCATGACGATGAGCATGATCATGCAGCTTGTCTTCACCGCCCCCATCAGGCTGGCGGAAAAGATTTCCCAGTTGAGGCTCCGGGTGGCCAAAGCGAAGCCCAGGGCCCCCACCACGCCCACGGCTCCGGCCTCGGTGGGGGTGGCCCACCCGGCGTAGAGGCTGCCAAGCACCACGATAATGAGCACCAGCACCGGGGCAATCTCCGGGATGGCGCGGATGCGCTGGGCCCAGGTGTGGTGATCGGCGCCGGCGGGGGCCAATTGCGGACGGATGATGCAGCGCAGCATGATGTAGCCGCTGAAGAGCCCGGTAATGAGCAGGCCGGGCAGGAACCCGGCGATGAACAGCTTGCCGATGCTCACGTCGCCGATGATGCCGTAAACGAGCATCATCATGCTCGGGGGAATGAGAAACCCCAGGGTGCCGGCGCCGGCCAGGGACCCCACTGCCAGGCGCTGGTCGTAGTTGCGCGCCTTGAGCTCAGGGACCGTGATCTTTCCCACGGTGGCGGTGGTGGCGGCCGAAGACCCGCTGACGGCGGCAAAGAAGGTGCAGGCGAAGATGTTCACATGCAACAGGCGCCCCGGGATGCGGTCCATCCAGGGCGTCAGCCCGTTGAAGAGGTTCTGGGAAATCTTGCTGCGAAAAAGGATCTCGCCCATCCAGACGAACATCGGCAAGGCCATCATGGCCGAACCGCTGGTATTGTTCCAGGCGACGTTGCTCAAAATCGTACCGAAGGGAATCTCGGTAAAGAAGATGAATCCGCCCAGACCGACCAGAAACAGGGAGATGCCGATCCACACGGTACCGCCCATGAAAACGACCAGCAAGGCGAACAGGGTCAGGGAAACACTGGCAAGTTCCACGTTTTGAACTCCTATGGCCGGCCGGGGCCAAACCCCGCCCTTGGCCCCATAAAAGGCTACCGTCCCAGGGCGTCGGATTCTGCGCGCAGCGCCGCTTCGTCCACGCCGTCCTGGAGCAGCATGATGGCGCGCAAGATTTCGCCGAAAAACTGGAGAGTCATAAGCAAAGCGCCCAGTGGCATGAAAAACTGGGGAATGGCCAGGTAGGTCTCCGAGATCTGCATCGACTGGGACCGGCTGACGACCGAATCCCAGAAAAACAGCCCCGTGAACCAGGTCAAAAGCGCGCAGAACGCCAGGCCGATGACAAAACAGGCCAGGTCCAGGTAAATCCGCGGCCTTCCCTTGACCACCTTGAGCAGAAAGGTCATGCGGATGTGCCCCTTGTCGCGCAGGGTGTAGGCCAGGGCGCAAAAAGTCAGGCCGCACATGAGGTAACCGGCATACTCTTCGGTGACGTACAGCGTGTAGTCGAAGAAACTGCGGGTAACGATTTCCGCCACGATCAGCGCAAGCCCCGCGCACAACATCACCGCTGCCAACACCCCTCCAGCGGCGGAGAGGCGGTCGATCCATCTGACCAGGATTTTCATTACTGCGCTCCCGAGGCCCTGCGATCCGCACAATCCGGGCAAAGCCCCATCGTTCAACCTTCGGTTTTTCTGGTGGACCTCGATGCAAGGACGCCGTGGCGCTGCACCAGGTGCGCCGAAAGTTCAGTCCATGATGTTTTTGGCTTGCCCGTTTCATTGGCCAAAACAGGCAAGCCCATCACGCGTCCGCTTGCCTCGGCGCATCCGAGGCAAGCGGTGGCTTCTTCTTGGTTTTAGCGATTGACTTTCTTCATGAACTCGGCATAGGCCGCCTTGGCGTCCGCCGGAGCGTCCTTGAGCCAGTCAGCGCGGATCGACTCGGTGATGTCGGCCAGGGCCTTGAGCAGCTCCTTTGACGGCGGAACGGTCTCGATGCCGTTCTTGTTGCAGATGGCCTCCTTTTCCTTGTCGATCTCGGCCACCTTCTTCCACATGGCCGCTTCCATCTCCTTGCCGAGCTGGACCAGGATGTCCTGGGTCTTCTTGTCGAGCTTGTTGAAGGCCTTGAGATTGACGTTGACCATGTTGGTGGCCACGGTGATGTTCAGGGGGTGGTAATACTGAAGCACTTCCCAGAACTTGCCGTCCACGCCGGTGGGCGTGGAGGTGATCACCGAGTCGATCAGGCCGGTGGCCAAGGATGAGTAGACCTCCGAAAACGGCAGGGCATACGGTGTGCCGCCGGTGGCTTCCACCACCAGGGCGCCGTTCTTGTCATAGGTGCGGGTCTTGAGCCCCTGCATGTCCTCGACGCTTGTGATCTTGCGCTTGGTCCACAACCCGGCGCCGGGCCAGGGAGCGATGTAGAGGATCTTCTGCCCCCATTTTTCCGCCGCCTTGTCGAAATAGGGCCGGACGGCTTCGTTGAGCAGCTTGGCCTCCTGGAAATCCATCACGAGAAACGGCAGCGTGACAAGCTGAAAGAGTTTCTCGTCGCCGGCCACCCCGGAAACAAGCATGTCGGAAAGGGGCACGAGGCCGTCGCGCACCACCTTGAGCAGCTCGGGCCCCTTGTAGCCCAGGGCGCCGCCGGAGTTGACGATGATTTCCAATTCACCGTTGGTGGCCTCCTTGACCTTGGCGGCGAACTCTTCCAGCCCGATGCTGTGGTGGTTGTTGGGCGGCCAGACCGAGTTGGCGTTCCAGGTGGTCTTGGCCGTGCAGGGAGCGACGGTAAAAACCGCCAGCACCATTACCGCTACTGTCATTGCAAGCATTTTTTTCATGATCGCCCCTTTCTTTTTCGAGTGATGGAATAATCCGCGACCGGCCGCCGGGCCGGCCGCTGTTCTCACGACCGCGCCGCCGACGCCTGATCCTTTCCCGAGGTGATGGCGCCCACCGGACAAAAATCGGCGCAAAGAGGCCGGCGGCAAGCGGCGCAATCTTCGCTGATGGCTACCGCCAGTGTCCCGTCGTCTTGAAAGCAGACGGCAATGGCGGCCAGCGACGGGTTGAACTGGCCATGCCGCGAAAAAGAGCACGCCAGCTCGCAGAGCCGGCATCCGACGCAGCGCGTGGTATCGACCGTCACGGGCATGCGACATCCCCCATCATGCCAGCCGCCTCCGCGGAAGGCATGGGAAGGCCCGCCGCCGCCAGGCGCCGCCCGGCTTCTTCAAGCCCGAGGGCTTTCATCCGCTCCCGGGTCGGCCAACCGCTGGCCGGATCGTAACCGCGGGCGATGTAGTAATCGTCGAGCATCTGCTCCCAGCCTTCCGCATCGAGGCGCTGGCCGGCGAAAGGCCCCCGGTCCACCGGAATGCGAGCCAATTTTTCCGGCACCCGGGCGTCCTTGCGGCCAAATCCGGCGTGCAGGATGTTGAACAGGTGCTCCAGGGTCTGAAGCCGCGCCCCGGCATGCATCAACGTCGCCGCGTCCCCATCCGCCCCGGTGACCAGGTGATGAAAGCGGGCGATCTGATCCGGCGTGAACAGCCCCAGCTCCATCCACATCGAGGGCAGGTAGCACAGGCCCATCATGTCCACCACGCCCTTGTAGTTTTCGTACCAGGCAACCAGCTTTCCCTTGTTCTCGTAGGCGGTGGGGTCCTGGATATCGTCGATGCCGAAGCAGGCCCGGCTCAGCTCCGGCGAAATGCGCCGGGCTTCCACCGCCGGGGCCCCGCGCAGGTGGCCGCCCCCCTTGCTGCTGGTGACGATGCCCAGGGCCCAGGCCTTGTGCGAGCGCATGGCCGCTTCCATCAGGGCGTTGCCGTGGGCCGTGACCGCCAGGCGCCGGCTGCCACGGCCGACCTCGGCAGCCGCGGCGTCAAGCCCCTTGGCCAGAACCGCCCCCAGGCCGGTGCCGGCAACGATCTGCTCCAGCAGCCGCAGCATCGTCGGCCCGTCATTCCATCGCAATTCCAGCCCACCGGTTTCCTCTCGATCAATTATCCCGTGCTGAAAGCATTCCACCGCCCAGGCCATCACCGCCGAGGCGTGGTCCCCGTCCAGGCCATATCGGTTGGCCAGGGCGTGCAGCCGCATCACCATCTCCGGGTCGGTGATGCCCAGGTTGGAGGCGAAGGCCCGCCAGGAATTGGCCTGGAGCCCCTCGCAGACCAGGTCTCCCACCCGGTACACGCTGCTGCAGTAAACCGGGCAGGCAAAGCAGGCGTGGCGTCGCACCAGGTAGCGCCGGTCAAAGACGGCCCGGTCCACCTTGCCGATGGAAGCGTTGTCCCAGAACTCGCCGCTCATGTTGCCCACCGCGTGAGGCCGGTTTTCACCGGGCAACAGGTAGGCGGCCAGGGTTCCGCCGCCGCGGTGGACCTTCACGAAATCGCTTTTTTCGATCACCTCGCGGTTGAAGCGCACCACCTCGTCCAGCAGGGCCTCCGGATGGGCCGCCGTAACGGGCAGTCCCCCGCGCACCGCGATGGCCTTGAGCCGCTTGGCGCCGAAAACAGCCCCGCAGCCGCCGTATCCAGCGGCCCGGCCCCGGTCGCCGATGAGACAGGCGAAACGCACCCCGTTTTCCCCGGCCGGCCCGATGCTCAAGGTCTTGATGCGCGGATCGTTTTCCAGTCGCTTGATCCGGTTTTCGGTCTCCCAGGTGTCCACCCCCCACAAACCGGCGGCATCCCGCAAGACAACCGTCTCCGGGGTGACCAGCAGATAGACCGGCCGGGGGGATCGCCCCTGGATCACGATCTGGTCGAACCCGGCAAACTTCATCTCGGCAGCGAAATGCCCGCCCAGGTTGGCCGAGCCGACGCCCCCGGTGACCAGGTTGCGAAAGTCCACCGCCAGCCGGCAGGCCCCCGGCACGAGGGTCCCCACCAACGGCCCGGCGGACAGCAGGATCGGGCTTTGGGGATCCAGGCCGTCCTTGCCCTCGGGTTGCAGCTCGAAGAGACGCCGCTGGTTGAGGCCGCGGCCCCCGAAAAAATTCGGGTCGGGATCCTGCGCCTCGATGCGCCACCGGCCGGCCGTCAGGTCGACCCAGAGCATTTTTCCAGTATGGCCGTGGGGCATGGGCCGAATTCCTTTTCCACCGGGAGCGCCATCAGGAGCTCAGGTAGCGGATGATCCGTTCGCGAAAGGCCGCGATGTGCACGCGGCAGGTGTGGCGCAGCCCCGCTTCGTCCTTGGCCGCCAATTGCTGCATCATGGCCGCGTGTTCGCGCCCCACCGCCTCGTAGTGCGCCGCCAGGTCGCTGTCCACCGGCAGCTGCCCGTAGGAGATGTAGGCCAGGCGCTTGGTCTCGAAGCGGATGCGACACAGGCCGTGGATGAGGTACTCGTTGTGCGCCGTATCGTAAAAGCGCATGTGAAAGCGGTGATTGGCTTCGACCAGGGCCAACGTATCGCCTGCGGCGATGGCGGCGTCCATCTCGCGCTGGGCCGCCTGCATCTGTTTTAAATGGGAAGTCGGATCATGGCGCATGGCCAGCCCGATCACCCCCATTTCCATGATTTCCAAGGCTTCGAAAATGGCCTTGATATGCTGCAAGGTGATGGGGCGCACCGTCCAGGCCCCGTTGACATGGGAATCGAGGATGCCGCAGGCCGCCAGCCGCGGCAGGGCTTCGCGAATGGGGGTGCGCCCGATGCCCAGCTCCTCCATGAGCTGTTTTTCGTGGAGCGCCTGCCCCTGGCCATAGTGCAAGGTGATGATGCGCCGGTAGATTTCTTCGAAAGCGACGTCGCAGAGCAGGCGCTTGGGCGTGGAACCGGATTTGGCCATTCGCGGGATTCTACACCTGTGGGGTTTGAGGGAACGATTCAGGCGCTCTAGCCAGTGTCGTAGATCTGCCTCTGAATACAGTATATCTGCAATATATGTCAAGTATGCAAATCCGGATTGACAGGTTGACGCGTCAAATTTAAGCTAAGCGCCCGAGGCGTCGGGGAGGCGCCCTGACCATGACCCATTTTCACGGTATCGAAGCCGAGCCGTATCGGATCCACAGCGAACCCTTCTACCTGGCCTCCGGCCGCGAGGTGGCGCTTTTCGAAGCGGCCTACGGCGCCCGCCTGCCGGTGATGCTCAAGGGCCCCACCGGCTGCGGCAAGACCCGCTTCGTGCGCCACATGGCCTGGCGCCTCGGACTGCCCCTGGTGACGGTGGCCTGCCACGAAGACCTGTTCGCCTCGGACCTGGTGGGCCGCTACCTTTTGAGAGACGGGCAGACCGTCTGGAACGACGGCCCCCTGAGCCGGGCGGTGCGCATGGGTGCCATCTGCTACCTGGACGAGATCGTCGAGGCCCGCAAGGACACCACCGTGGTGATCCATCCCCTCACCGACGACCGCCGGCTGCTCACCATCGACAAGAAGGGCGAAATCGTCCCGGCTCACCCGGATTTCATGATGGTGATCTCCTACAACCCCGGGTACCAGTCGGTGCTCAAGGATCTGAAACAGAGCACGCGGCAACGCTTCGTGGCCCTGGACTTCGATTATCCCGACCCGGAGCGGGAGGCGCGCATCGTGGCCCGGGAAGGCGCCGTCGGGCCGGATATCGCCCGTCAACTGGTCGACCTGGGCACCCGGATCCGCAGCATCCGCGAGCACGGCCTGGCCGAAGGCGCCAGCACCCGGCTGCTGATCTACGCGGCCCGTCTCATGGCGGGGGGGATTGCACCGGCCGAGGCTTGCCGCATGGCCATCAGCCAACCCCTCACCGACGACGACCGGCTCCTGGAAACCCTCAACGACCTGATCGCCGACAGTTTTTAATCCGGATGGCACCGAAGGCGTTGGCCTTCGGCGCCGGCGAAAGCGTTCACCGCTGCATGCATGCCTCGGAAACACCTCTTGAACACCTGGCCGTTTTGGACCCCGAGCTGGCCCGGCTGGTGGCCGACAAGCTCGCCGAGGGCACCGCGCCGCCGGATCCACATCAGCTTCAGCGGCTGGTGGAGGAAATCTTCCGGGCCGTTTCCCTTTCCGTCCCCCTGGGCCGGGCGGTGGCCCTGGGCGGCGCCGAGCTGCTGGCTCATGCACCTAGCGAAGGCCTGGAGCGTTACTGGGCCGAGGTGCACGAGGCCGCGGTCCATGGCCCCGAGCTGGGGCAACTGACAGCGGAATTTCTCGTCCCGGCGATCCGTTTCGCGCCGCCGGATTTTCTCCACCGCCTGAAAGCCACCATTTCGATTCTGCGCGGCAAGGGGATCTACACGCTAAAACGCCCCCTGGAGGCGACAGCCGCCCTGCTGCGCCGCGGCGAGCACCCGGCGGCCAACGCCTTCCTGAACCTGCTCAACACGGCCTTCGACCGGGACCTGACCTACAACCAGAGCCTTCACCTGAGCCATCTGCTGCCCACGGCAGTCCTGCAACTGCCAGCGGTCCGGCGTCCCGCCCAGATCCGACAGCTTTGCCGGGTGGTGGAAGCCGATTTTCGCCTGGCGGATGATTTTCTCGACGGCCTGGCCGACGGGCTGGGGGTTCTCGATCCTCCGGCCCTGGACCGGTTCGTAACCCAGGCGCTGGCCAAGTGGCGCCGTCATCCCGGCTTCGGCCGGCGCATGCTGGCCCTCAAGACCCAGGCCGCCCGAAAGGCCCGTCGGGCCTTGCAGCGGGCGGCGGCCCTGTCCGAAATCCGTTCCGCCCTCAACCGCTACCTGGCGGCCCGTACCGGCACGCGCCTGGCTGTGCGGTCCCTGGACGAGCTTTCAGAGGCGCGGCGAAGCGCCCTGCCCACCCCGCCGATGGCCTGCAGCGACGGGCTTTGGCTTTACCTGCCGGAAGAAATCGATCTCGAATCAACCTATAGCGCCAACGTTGAACTGTTCAAGCTACTGGTACGCATCGAGGCCGGCTACTGGGAGTACGGCACCTACGATTTCGACCTGGGAAAGCTCGATGAATCGACCGCAGCGACATCGGCGGCGGACTCGGCCCTGAGCGACCTGGAGCACTTTTTGGCCTCCTTCGAAGATCCGGCACTGGCCGAAGACCTGTTTACCATCGCCGAGCAGACCCGCCTGCGTCGGGCCTGGCAAACCACGTCTCCCGGGCTGTGGCGCCGCAGCCGGCCCCGGCTTCTGGCAGAGGCGGCGGCGACCTGGGCCGATACCGAGCCATCGGTCCTGGATTGGCTCTACGCCCACATGGTGCTCGAGTCCCCGCCCCCCTTCCCCGCGCCGCCGTCTCTTGACATGACCGCCCTGTTCGAAAACGCCGAAGCGCTCCTGGTGCCGAGCGCCCCTGTTGAGGCCTCGGCCGCCTGGACCAGAATCGCCTACCCGTCGGTGGCGCCGTTTTGCAGCGATGGCGGCGTGCGGCTGTGGACGCCTTTTGGATGGCGCGTGCGGGCCCGGTTCTTCGGCGATGCCCACCGGGGGGCGTTGAAAACGGCCAGCCGCCTCAAGCAGGCGTTGGAATCCCTCGGCGCCCGGGTGCACCGCGGGGACCTGGTGCGGTGCCTGCTGGAGAAGAGGGGAAAGATCGACACCGCCGATTTGCTGGTCCTGATCCGGCCGAACGACGGCGATGCGCCGTCTACCGACGCTCCCCCCCTGAGCCTGGCAGAACTGCAAGCCCTGCTTGGCGCGGATCCGGCCTTGACGCCACCGCCCGCCCCGGACACTGGCCCGGCATCCTGGTATCCGGAATGGGACCATCGCGCCGCCGGCTACCTGGCCGACCATGTCCGCGTCGTGGACCGCTGGATGGGCGATGGCGGATCGGATTTTTACTGCCGGGTGCTGGCCCGATTCAATGGGCTGGTCAAGCGGATGCAGCGGGCCTTCGAACTGCTGCGCCCGGAGGCGCTGGCCACGCTGCGCCCCTGGATCGAGGGGGACGAATTCGACTACCGGGCCCTGATCGACTACGAAGTGGACCGCCGGGCCGGCGCCACCCCTTCCGAGCGCCTCTACATCAAGCGGATCAAGCGCCTGCGCGACGTGGCGGTGCTGCTGCTGGTGGACCTGTCCCGCAGCACGGGGAACCGCGTCCGCGGCAGCCGGCAAACCGTGGTGGAAGTGGAAAAGGAGGCCATCGTCCTGTTCTGCGAAGCCTTGAGCGTGGTGGGCGACCGTTTCGCCCTGGCCGGCTTTTCCGGCAACGGCCGCCTGGGGGTGGATTATTTCCACATCAAGGACTTCGACCAGGCGCCGGACGAGCCCCTGCGCCGGCGCATCGCCGCCATCGCCCCCCAGCGGGCCACGCGCATGGGAGCGGCCATCCGCCACGCCGCCGGACTGTTGGCGGCCCAGCCGGCCCGGGTGCGCCTGCTGATCGTCCTGGGCGACGGTTTTCCCAACGACATGGACTACAAGGGAGACTACGCGGTGGCCGACACCCGCCAGGCCATCGGCGAAGCCCGCGCCAAGGGGATTCACGTCCATGCCATCACGGTGAACCTGCCCGCCGAGGCGCGCCTGGATGACCTGTACGGCGCCGTCCATCACACCCTCATTGGCGAGGTGCGCGAGCTGCCCGACCGCCTGCTGCGAATTTACGGGCGGTTGACGCGCTAAGGCATAACAACCGTCAAGCTCGGCCAGTCCGGCGATGTACTCGGTATCGACCTCCACCTCGATGTGCCGATCGGCGGCCTTATCGTTACCATCGCCAAACGCTCAGCCTTCTCCACAACCTTCATCCGGGCCTTGTGCTGATCGACCCGCGGATGCTCGGCCAGGTATCGGCTTTGCACATCGGTCAGGCGAACAGCTCCGTCACCTTCCTTACCTGTGCACCGAAGGTCTCCAGATCTGCCGTGTTGCCAGCGAAGACTTGCGTCGAGACCGGCTCGGCGGGCTCATCGCGCAACAAACTTGAACGGTTCTTGACCAGAGAAGATCCGTTGGATAAGACGATATGTCCTCGTTTTGAGCTGTGAATTTATCGCGCATGACGGCCATGAGTTTGTTGACACTATAAAATGACGCTATAAAAAAATTCTTGACATTTTGGCCGATGCATGTCTTTATATGCCCCTATTAAAGCATCATGAAGATGCTGTTAATTTTTTCCTATTATTTTATTACTCGTGTCTATCCAGAAATAAGGATTTTTGTTCCAGATCAAGGCACGCGAAAAAAATAACCGCAGGCATATGGTTGATATGCTGAGGATTATTTTTTGAGCAGAAGGCAGAGATTGGGCAAAAAGACCATTTGTGGATGAACAGTAGATCAGGCCACGAAGGCTGGGGCTTACAATAAACGCCCGGTGTTCGTGGCCTTTTTTGATGCAAGCGATGTAACTTTTTTTAAAAAATTTGAATGTTTGAAAATTCTTGGATTGAAAAAGTAAGTGCCAAAATTGCAGGTTACGGAATGTCTAAACGTTTTTTTGATTGATGGGCAGGGGGCATCGAAGCCGTCCTGATCAAATACCTGAAGGATCTGTAAATAAGATTTAAGAGGCCACGAAGGTCCATGCACCCCAAAAATGGGATGCGCCTTCGTGGCCTTTTTCATTTGGCATTAAAAGCGCCAGGAAGGATAGGAAAATTCTGTTACAGGGATATGTTCAACTTCAAAAAGGAAAGGAGAGTAGCCTGATGAAGAGAATTCTGGCGTTGCAATTTTTATTTTTGTTTTGCATGGCTGGTTTCGCCATGGCGGCGGAATCAACAACAGATCAAGGCGCCGTTAGAGCCGGTGGCGTTACAAGTATAGAAGACCGTATAAAAAAACTGGAAGAGTCCATCGGGCGCGAAGTTCTGGGAGACAAATGGTATGACCGCATTCAAATCAGCGGACTTATTGAAGTCGAAGCCGGGTACGAAAAAATAGATTTCGAGGACCCCGCCGAGGAAGATGAAAAAAACAGCGACGTTGACCTGGCAACAGTTGAGCTGGCAGTGGACGCCAAAATTGTCGACCATGTTGAAGGCCATGTGTTGTTTAAGTACGAGGAGGATGACGTTTTTGTGGATGAAGGCTTCATCACCCTGACCGGCACGGAGGCGTTTCCAGCCTATTTGATCGCCGGGCGACAGTACATCCCTTTTGGCAATTTTGACAGCTTTTTTGTAACCGATCCGCCCACATTGGTGTTGGGCGAAACAAACGAAGGGGCGGTTGTGGCCGGTTATCGATTCGGAGGTGAGATGATCGATATTTCACTGGGGGCTTTCAATGGTTGCGCCCAGGAAACCGGCGATGATGATATGATAGACAGTTTTGTCGCCAGTGTGGCGGTCAATCCCATGGAAGGCCTGATGTTTGGCGCATCGTATACCTCGAACCTGGCCGGCTCTGACAGCTTTAACGAAGAGGTTGTCGATCCCGACAACCTTGATTCGTTGGTGGGCGGTTGGAGTGCCTTTGTCAGCTACGAGTTCCTGGAGCGTTTCAAAATTATCGGTGAATATGTCGGCGCACTCGACGAATTCGAGGCCGGCGAAATCTATGACGCGGCGGACGGCAACAAACGGCAGCCCGCAGCCTGGAACATAGAGATAGGCGCAGCGATCATCGAAAACGTTGAAATTGCAGCCCGCTATGGAGGGTCGGATGACGGTGGAGCGGATTTTTTACCGGAAACCCAGTATGGTGCGGTAGTGAACTGGGGTATATTTGAAAACACCAACCTGGCCCTGGAATATCTGCACGGAGAATTCGAGGACGACGCCCAGGAAACGGATTCTTTTATCGCCCAGCTTGCAATTGAGTTTTAACGGCCAACGCTATATTTAAATCAGTTGATCATTTCTCAAAAAAATAAAAACAAAGGAGAAAAGGTTATGCGTACAAAACATGCTATTTTGTCTGTCGTGATGGCAACTTTCATGGCGCTGGCGGCGGCCCCTGCGTGGGCGCATTTCGGCACGATCATACCATCGGATGACATTGTGACCCAGGACGATGACAAGAACCTGAATATTCAAATCAAGTTTATCCACCCCTTGGAAGGGCATTACATGGAACTGGTCAAGCCCAAGCAATTCGGAGTCATGCACGATGGCAAAAAGAGCGATTTGCTTGGCAAGCTTGAGGCAGCCAAAGGGAAAAGTCCGGACCAAAACCAAGAATTTACCTTTTGGACCGCCAACTATCAGATCCGCAGGCCTGGTGATTACACCTTTTTTATCGAACCCAAGCCTTACTGGGAGCCGGCCGAGGATTGCTTTATTGTGCATTACACCAAGGTCTGCGTAAATGCACTGGGGTTAGAAAAGGGGTGGGACGACCATGTCGGCCTGGAAACCGAAATCATTCCTTTTACAAGGCCTTATGGGCTTTGGACCGGCAACCTGTTCACCGGTCAGGTACTGCTCAAAGGCAAGCCGGTGCCTTTTGCCGAGGTGGAGGTCGAGTATTTGAACGAGTCGCCCGGCAATATCAACGTGGTCCGGCCTCCGGCAGGCCCCTACGTCACCCAGGTGGTCAAGGCCGATTCCAATGGTGTATTCAGCTATGCCATGCCGAAGGCCGGCTGGTGGGGCTTCGCGGCGCTGAGCGAAGCCGATTGGAAACTCAAGCACGAGGGCCAGGAAAAGAGCGTGGAAATCGGCGCTGTTTACTGGGTTTATACTCGTGATATGAAATAATGGTTATTAGGTTTATTGATGGCCCATCAAGCGCCCCCTCACGGGCTGGGGGCGCTTGATTTTCCCACCATAAAAAGTATTCAGTCCTAAGGGAGCCGATTATGCGAATCACAAATATTATTCTTATCGTCACTGTTGTGTTGCTACTTGGCAGCGGAACCGCGCTGGCGCACAAGGTGAACCTGTTCGCTTATGCCGAGGGGGGAAAAATTTATACCGAAAGCTATTTTCCAGACGGCAAACCGGTTGAGAGCGGTAAGGTGCTGGTTTATGACAGCCAGAACAAGCTGCTTTTGGAAGGCGTGACCGACAAAGAAGGGTTGTTCAGCTTTGATATCCCGAAGATCGATGATTTGAACATCGTGATTGATGCAACCATGGGGCACAGGAACCGCTTCAAGCTGAAGAAATCCGATGTGGAGGCCGGGAAATGACAAAGATTCAAAATTGCCTCGCGATGAGCGTCTTTTGCCTTTGTCTGGCGGGTCTTCCTGGTCTACTTTGGGCGCAGAATCCTCCGGATGGAAATGTCAATGAGGTCATCCTTCTTTTGAAAGAGCAAAACACAAAATTATCCGGCGATCTCAGGCGGATTCAGCGGGAGATTGCAGCCCTGCGCGCGGACATTGACAAGCCGGGCCTCAAGGAGCTTTTCGCCGGCGTCGGCTACATCTTCGGCCTGTTTGGCGTAGCCGCTTTTGTTGCCGCGCGACGAAAGGAGTAAACTATGCATATCTCCGACGGTGTTTTGCCCCTCACGGTAACAATCGGCGGGTATGTAGCCAGCGCCGGGCTGGCGGCCTGGAGCGCTCGCCGCACCAGCAGTGAAGATCTGCCTAAAGTCGCAGTGGTCACGGCGGCCTTTTTTGTTGCGTCGCTGATTCATGTGCCCCTTGGGCCGACCAGCGTTCATCTGCTAATACCGGGCCTGACGGGGGCATTGCTGGGGCCGGTGGCCTTTTTATCCATCGGACTTGGGCTCTTATTGCAGAGCCTGCTGTTTCAATTCGGTGGTTTGACCGCTTTAGGCGCCAATGCCCTGATGATGGGGTTGCCCGCCATGGCGTGCGGGTGGTTTTTCCAAAAATATAAAGGTCGTACGCAGTCGCGGCAGGCCGTCATCGGCGGCTTGGCAGGCGCATCCGGCACGGCGTTGGCGGCAGTGATACTGGCCATTTTCTTGGCGACCGGCGGGGAAGATTTTTTTGGCGTGGCCAAAATCGCCTTGCTGGCCCATGTGCCGGTCATCATTATCGAGGGTGTCGTGAGTGCCTTTACCATCGGTTTTCTGGCCCGGGTCAAACCGTCCCTGCTGCAGCCGTCGTTTCTGCGCCCGACCGGGGTGGCCCATGGCTGATGTGGTTTACATCCAAATGCCCTGGTGGCAGCTCCCCCTACTAGTGTTGCTGCCGTTAGCGGTGCTGGCGGTCATGATCCTCTGGCTACGGCGCATGGTTCACAAACGGACCGTCGCCGAGGAGGAGCGCGACTGGTCGGTTCCCCCTTTGGCCGATGACGGCAAGGGATCTCCGGTTCACCGCTGGGATGTACGCTGCAAGATTCTAACACTGCTGGGGTACAGCTTTATGATCGCCTCCCTGCGGCATCCTGTACCGGCGTGCGCTGCTGTCTGCATATCGGTTGTCGTTTCAATCATCGCGAAGATCCCTTTAAGCCGGGTATTGTTCCGGCTGACGGCGCTCGCCGGTTTTCTGGGGATGTTTCTGGTCGTTATGCCCTTTACCGTCGCGACCCATGCCGGCGACACGATTGTGGTCTTTGGCGGCATGGATCAGTTCGGTCTAAACATGCGGGGCTTGATTCTGGCGGCGACGATAATTGCAAAAGCCGTGGCCATTGCCCTGTTGATGGAGCCCCTTGTGTCCACGGCGCCTCTGCCGGTCACACTGCACGGGCTTTCCCGCTTGGGCGCGCCGGATATGGTGGCCCAGATGGTATTGCTCAGCCACCGTTACGTGCACGTTTTTCGTCATGAAGCCCGACGAATGGCTGCGGGGATGCAGGTGCGGGGGTTTTCATTGAAGACAGACCTGGAAACCATGCGAGCCATAGCGAACTTTCTCGGGATGCTTTTCGTGCGCAGTTTCGAGAGAACCGAGCGGGTTTTCGACGCGATGCGCGCCCGGGGATACAATGGCCTGTTCCATGCGCCGACCGAACTGCATATCAGATTTGCCGATGTTTATGGGGGGATTATCATACTATCTGTCGGGATAGCCTTGCTTTTTTTTGACCGTGTAGGCTTACAGGGATAGCCACTATGCATGAGATGATCCAGGAGCCTGCTTCACAGGAACTTCGCGATAGAATCCTCTTGAGCGCCCAAGGGCTTTGTTACCGCTATCCGGATGGTGTCCAGGCGTTGTCCGGCATCGATCTGAAGATTGCTCGGGGGGACAGGATTGCCCTTGTCGGCCAGAATGGCTCCGGGAAAACCACATTGATCAAAGTACTATGCGGACTTATTGCCCCGACTGACGGGAATGTCAGCTATAAAGGACAAACGCTGGTTGCCGAATACTATAATCGTTCCCGGCTGGAAATTGGTGTACTTTTTCAAGACCCGGATGACCAACTCTTCGGCCACACAGTGGTGGAGGACGTCGCTTTCGGCCTCCGGAATCATGGATTGTCTCGGGAAGATGCCCATGGCAAGGCGATGGAGGCCCTGCGACAGGTAAATTTAGAGAATCTAGCCTACAAGGAACCGCACCGTCTAAGCTTTGGCCAGAAAAAGCGTGCGGCGCTGGCCGGAATCCTTGCCATGCGCCCGGAGATAATGCTGCTCGACGAGCCGACTGCCAACCTGGATCCCAGCCAGGAAGAGATGCTTCTGAATTTGCTGAAGCACTTCGACGGCACGCTGATTTGTGTCAGCCATGATCTGATCTTCCTATACAACATCTGCCAACGAGCCGTAGTTGTTGATCGTGGACGCATCCATCATGATTATGCCATGCAAGATCTCGTTTCGCAGCGCAAATCTTTACGGGAGCACGGTCTCGATTTTTCCTTCCGCCTAGCTGTTACGCCCACAGAATCCGATTCGGAAGCACCCAGATCGACTTCTTCCCGGGAAAATCAGATTCCAGCCTTAGGTAAGAAGGGCGCGCCGCCGCTGGCTTGGATGCACAACTATACCTATCGTTATCCGGACGGCACATACGCGTTACAGGGGATGAATCTACTTATTCAATCCGGCGAGCGGATTGCGATGGTGGGCGAGAACGGTGCGGGCAAAACGACGCTGTTGTTATGTCTGAGCGGTTTGCTGCAGGGGGAAGGGGACTATTTTTTTGCCGGCAAGCCTGTAATGAAAAAGCGGCGCAAACGGCTTTGGCGTCAAGTTGGAATAGTCTTCCAGGACTGCGCGGACCAGCTTTTCAATTCAAGCGTAAAGGAAGAAATCGCATTCGGACTGCGCCGGGTCGGTTGCTCCCGGTCTGCAATACAAGGACGGATCGACGAAGTCCTTTCGATGGTTCGACTGGAAGGCTTCGAAAACCGTGTTCCCCTGCATTTGTCCGGAGGGGAGCGCAAGCGCCTGGCGTTGGCTTGTGTGCTTGCCATGGAACCCGAACTGCTTATACTGGACGAACCAACGGCGGGACTCGACCCACAAGGGCAGGCGCTGTTTTTGAAAATTCTAAAAAATCTCAAAACAACACTTCTGCTGGTAAGTCATGATATGTTTCTGGTGAATGAACTGACAAATCGAACGCTGATTATGCATCAGGGACAGGTTATCCAGGATTTGGACACTCGTGATTTTATGCGCGATGAAAGCCTGAGCAGCCTCAACGGTCTGGCCTTTTCTTTTCGGCGGCAGAGCAGCCATGTTATCCGCTCATTGCAGCATGAACATGAACACCGTCATTTGCACCGACACCTGCATACACACGTGCATCGACATGAAGAGATTGAACACGAACATCTTCATGAGCACTTACATGAACACAGTCACCGTTTCACTCATCGCCATCCGGGCGATAATCAAAAACACAATCATATACCCAGTCGTTATCACGACCTCGACTACCCTGAACATGATACAGAGGCTCACGACCATCATCACCGGGAAACATCACAAACCAACTGTAGTGATAGAAAGGTGAGGGGTAAGTAAAGGAAACATAGACTGAGCGATTTGGGCACAAAAAAACCCACCCCACCTCGCAGTGAATGCAGTTACCTTCGGCTACGGGGGGGCTTCCCCCGGCCCGGACTCTCACCGTGCTGTTACAGCGCAATCACAGCACTCACCCAGGGCACGGACCCGGGGGAGGCATGCCGAACGTCTGAAGGCTTCCGGAAAGTTTCTGGGAAATCGACGCGTAGCCACATATAAGGTATAAAAATAGTTAAGCCCCGTTAAAATTTTTAATAGCCTATGGGCGGATTTCCTCCGGGATGCTTCATCGGTATTGATTTTTCAACGCTTCGCTTATCAACTCCTGGCGTTTGTTAATATCGTTTAAATACAAATAGTTAGGAGAAATTCACACTCTCTTTGGACCCGAATGGCTCAGGATCTGAAGCCCTTCGGCATGTTTCTTGTTACAAATCGGCTCGAACGCCGGTTTTGCCGGTCCACGGGATATAACGACGCGGTCCGGCCAGGAGTCTTTATCATGCGCAGACAGTCCGGATTCACATTGATGGAGCTGCTCATCGTCATTGCCATCATCGGCATCTTGGCCGGCATTGCCGTGCCCAACTTCCTGGGCTATCTGCCCAAGTACCGGCTCAAGGCCGCCGTGGACGATCTGTTCACCAATTTGCAACTGGCCAAGATGACCGCCGTACGCAACGCAACCGACTGCACCGTCAACTTTACCAGCACCGGATACACCATCGAATCGGAGGGCCAGACGATCAGGTCCGTCAGTTTGGCAGGCTACAAAAGCGGCGTTGTCTTTGCCAGGCCCCCTGGCGATACGGCAGCCGCTTTTCCCGCCAGCATCGCTTTCAACAGCCGTGGACTGAGTACCACATCCAGCTATGCATACCTAACCAATGAGCCTCAAACCGGTTACTTTCGTGTCGGCGCACTTACCTCGGGGGTCATCCGGGCTCAAAAATGGAGTGGCGGGACATGGCAATAGCAGGAAATTGCATAAAGCGCCGCAGCCAAGCGGCCTTCACCCTCATCGAGCTGCTGATCACCCTGGTCATTTTTTCTGTGGCGGCAACGGCGATCTACACCTCCTATCTCACCCAGCAAAAGACCTATGTCGCCCAGGCGGAGGTCACCGCCATGCAGCAGAACCTCCGGGCTGGCATGTATCACCTGGAGCGCGAATTGCGCATGGCGGGTTTCGATCCCCACAACACGGCCAAGGCCGGGTTTCTCATCGCCGACAACGACGAGCTTCAAATCACAGCGGATCTCAACGAAGACGGCAACATGATTGCCGGCACCAATGATCAAAACGAGCAGGTCCGCTATGCCGTCAGTGATGGCTACCTGAGGCGGGAAGTCTGGGGAGGCGGCCTGCAGCCATTGGCGCAAAATATTGAAGTCCTTGACCTGGTCTACCTGGACGAGGACAACGACGTGCTCAACCCCGACCTTGGCGACGTACCCGCCAACGATCTCAAAAAGATCCGCTCGGTGCAGATCACCATGGTGGCTCGCACCGAAAAGCCC